>Ga0209514_10000428_pt1 | contig 88090 bp, 66 predicted proteins | sample Subgrocontami58m_FD_187452 | JGI IMG/M metagenome (GOLD analysis project Ga0209514, IMG submission 187452) | Subsurface groundwater microbial communities from S. Glens Falls, New York, USA - GMW37 contaminated, 5.8 m (SPAdes) (version 3) | ecosystem: Environmental > Aquatic > Deep subsurface >... | reverse complement strand
AGACCGTGGTCAGCATCACCAGTTGGGCGTTGGTTTCCAGCATGACGCCGAACAGGTCCGGCGGCGGGATGCCGGGCAAGCCGTTGGCGCCGCCCGTGCCCTGGGTCCAGTTGATGAAGACGGCGGTCGCGAGCAACTGGATGCCGAACGAGGTGACAACGAAATAATCGCCGGAGACGCGCAGGGACGGCAATGTCACCAGCACGTTCAGGGCAATGCAGACCAGGGACGCGACCAGCATGGCCGGCACGAAACCCATTGTTTCCGTCATCAACAATTGCGCGACGATATAGGCGCCGACGCCGAAGACCGCCGCCTGGGAGACCGAGAAGATACCGGCGATACCGACCAGCAGGTTGGTGGAGAGGCCCAGCAGGACATAGACCTCGGCGAGCGCGATGTAGCTGAACAGGAAGTCCATGGGTCAGCGCGCCGCCGCGAACAGGCCGGTGGGCCGGAACAGCATGAAGATGACGAAGATGAAGAAGGTGATGCCGATGCTCCATTCGCCGGGAATGACCAGCAGGGACAGGTTCTGCAGCACCGCGATGCCGACCGCGATGACGAAGGAGCCGGTGATGCTGCCGATGCCGCCGGCAATCATCGCGATGGTCGCGGTCAGCAGCGGCGTGATCCCGCTATAGGGCTGCAAGCCGAGGTCGAGCGGCACCAGGATCCCCGGCAGGGCGACGATCGCGGAGCCGATGCCAACCACGATGATGTAGACGCGCTGCGGGTGCAGGCGGGTGATTTCGGCCAGGAACGGGTTGGAGGCGACGGCGCGGATCTGCTTGCCAAGGATGGTGCGGTGGAAAAACCAGACCGTGGCCCCGTAGGCGGCGAGGCTGGCCAGGACGGTCAGGATTTGTGTCCAGGTCAGTCGGACCCCGCCCAGCACGACCATCTGGCTGCCCCAGGGCACGGGGAATTGCAGGATATTCGGCGAGTAGATCGCGGCAATGACGTTCTGCATCACCGCCAGCGCGCCCAGGGAGGCGATCAGCACCACCAGCGGCGTGGCACGCCGCCGTTCCAGGCGCGCATAAAGTTGATGCTGGATCAGCGCCCCCATCGCCATGCAGGCAGCGACCGTCACCACCAGGGTGACGACATCCGGCATGCCGCGGCTGGCGAGCGACCACGCGACATAGCCAGCCATCGTATAGACGCCGGCATGTGCCACGTGGAAGATCTTGGTTGTCGAGTAGATGAGCGAAAAGCTGATCGCCACCAGGCCCAGGGCCGACCCGGTGACCAGCCCGTTCACCAATAATTGAAGCGCCAGCATTGACGGCAGGCCCGTCCGGTCGGCCGTTACTGGACCTTCAGTTCCTCCAGCAGCACGTCGTGTCCGCCGCGGATGACGTTCAGGTCGAACGGTACCGATGCGGTGTTGGAGTTGAACACCACCGGCACCAGACCGCTGAAGCGCTTGATCTTCAGGATGGCATCGCGGACGTTCTCGCCGGTGATCGGCTTCTTCTCTTCCAGCACCTTGTCCAGGGCGGTGAACAGTATGTTGCTGGCGTTGTAGTACTGGCGGACGAAGAATTCCATTTCCGCATTGTATTTCTGCTTGAACTCGGCCGCCAGCGCCGGCGGCGATTGGCTTTGCAACTGGGTATGCAGGAAGCCCTCGGCGGCGGGATCGGCGATCAACGCCGGATCCTGGAAGAAGGTGGTGCCGGCGACGGCGAAGGTCAGGTCGAGCTGCTTGTACTGCTGTGCCATCTGCTGCGGCGCGGCGGTGATGGAGACGAGCATCACCTCGGGCTTCGACGCGGCCAGCTTCAGCAAGGCGGGGCGGAAATCGGTCTGGCCGAACTGGGTCGGTTCCTGCGCGATGATGGTGCCGCCGGCGGCTTTGAAATGCGTGATGTAGTTGTCGCGGCCGGAGATGCCGGCGGCGCTGTTCTCGAACAGGATCGCGGCGTTTTTCTTGCCGTTCTTGACCAGCCAGCGCGACAGCACCGCGATTTCGTCGCCGATGGTGGGCAGGGTGTTGATCAAATAGGGGGATGCCTTCGCCAGCGCATCGGCCTGGGCACCGGCATTGACCAGCAGGACCTTCTTGCGTGTTGCCAGCGGAGCCATCGCCAGGGACGGTCCGGAATAGGCCGTGAAGATGATCGGCAGGCTCTGCAGGTCGACCAGCTTGTTGAAACTCAGGATGGATTGGTCGGGTTTGGCCTGGTTGTCCTCGAACACCACCTCGATCTTGTTGCCACGGACCCCACCCTTCGCGTTGATGTGATCGAGCGCGAATTGGATGCCCTTCTGCTGCTGAGTGCCGATCAGGCCACCGGGACCGGTCAGCGGCAGGATGGCACCCAGACGGATGGTCTCCGCGGTCACCGAACCTAGCGTGAGGAAACAGGCGGCGGCGAGCACCAGCCCGAAGCGAATGGACCTGAACATGAGCGTTTCCCCGTTGATTACGGACACGCTTATGCCTGCCTTGGAGGGCGGTCAAGCGGTGCGGGCTGGAGCCAGCGGTCATCATTATGGCCCGGAGCCGTCGCACCCAGGCGCATCCAACGCGGACCTGTCCGACCGGCCTCGAAAGCAGCCACCTGCCCAATCCGCACGCAATGATTAACGACAGGATTAACCACATCGGACCGGAACAATACCCCCGAGTCCCGCATTGTGTCGTAACGAAAACCCCCCTTATCCGCGCCTGACCGGAACGGATTACTGAAAATCCATACTTAAAGTGGAATCTTAAGAAGTCCGATAAATTACGATATATCAGAGACTAACAACCCGATCCGAACCTCGGATGTGAGCTTTGGTGAAAATCGCCAACAGCCAGTTTCGCGCTCGATTAACCATTCTGGGTTTTTGTTAACAATCGCCCAAAATCCAGGCAAATTGCCACCAACCGGAGGGTTTTCACCCCGAAAACCCCCATCCTGCCGGCAAGATCCACTTTTCATTTGCCACCGATACCGCGTCCGATCTAGAACAAAAAGCAAACATTCGATCGGTTCCCTTGCCCCAGAAACCCGTCGTCACCCCAATGATGTCCCGTTTCGACCATCAAAACCGCACGCCCACAGTCGAAAACGGCACGATGAAACCCGGGGCAAGGCCCCGTCCGACGAGAAGGATGCCTCGCTCGGCCACAATGAGAATTGCTGGGCCAGAGCTTCCACTCCACATCCAAAATTGCCGCCTGGGCGTTCCGCGCCTACCATGCTTGCATGACCCAGACACCTCCGCGCGGCCTGGCCCGCAACACCGCCAACTACGGCGACCGTGACTTCGCACTGTACCTGCGCCGGTCCTTCGCCAAATCCATGGGCTACTCCCAGGCCATGCTCGACCGCCCGGTGGTCGGCATCGTCGACACGGGATCGGCCTACAACAACTGCCACCGGTCGGTGCCTGAACTGATCGAGGCGGTAAAGCGCGGCGTCCTGGCCGCGGGCGGTCTGCCCCTGCCCTTCCCGACCATCTCGTTGTGCGAGCCGTCGCTGTTCCCGACATCAATGCATTACCGCAACCTGGCCGCGCTGGACACCGAGGCGATGCTCACGGCCCAGCCGATGGACGCGGCCGTCATGGTGGGCGGCTGCGACAAGACCGTGCCAGCGCAACTGATGGCAGCCGCCTCGGCCGACATCCCCGCGGTGCAGCTCGTCACCGGTCCCATGCTGGCCACCCCCTACCAGGGCGAGCGACTGTCCGCCTGCACGGATTGCCGCCGCTACTGGGCCGCCTATCGCGCCGGCACCGTGCCCGGCGAGCGGATTGCCGAGATCGAAGGTCGGCTTGCCACCACCGCCGGCACCTGCGGCGTGATGGGCACCGCCTCCACCATGGCCTGCCTGGCCGAGACCCTGGGCATGATCCCACTGGGGCATGGATCGATCCCCGCGGTGCATGCCGACCGGCTGCGCGCGGCCGAAGAAGCCGGGGCCTTGGCCGTCAGACTGATCACCGCGCCGATCCGCCCGTCTCAGGTCATCACCGAACACTCGGTCGAGAACGCGCTGCGCGTGCTGCTGGCTCTGGGCGGTTCCACCAACGCGTTGATCCACCTGACCGCCGTCGCCGGGCGCCGAGGCATCAAGATCGACCTCAACCGCCTGAACGAATTGTCCGACAGCACCCCTGTCCTGGTCGACCTGAAACCGACCGGCGAGGGCTACATGGAAGACTTCCACGCCGCCGGTGGCATGCCCGCCTTGCTATGGGAACTGCGCAGCCTGCTGCATCTGGACCCGATCGACGTGACCGGGGTCTCCCTGGGCGACCGGCTCAAGGAGCCGGCCTATGTCGATCGCCGCTATATCAAGTCGATGGCCGAACCGGTCTCCCCGGTCGGCGGGATCGTGGCGCTGTTCGGCTCGCTCGCGCCGCGTGGGGCGATCCTGAAGCGCAGTGCTGCCACCCCGTCGCTGTTCGAGAAGGAGGCCCGGGTCATGGTGTTCGACGGGTTGGAGGACCTCGCCACCCGCATCGACGACCCCGCCCTGGACGTGACGGCGGACGATATCCTGGTGCTGAAGAACGCCGGCTCGCTGACCCCGGCGGGCATGCCCGAGGCCGGCTATCTCCCGATCCCGTCCAAGCTGGCGCGGGCCGGTGTAAAGGACATGGTGCGCATGAGCGATTGCCGCATGTCCGGCACCGCGTTCGGCACCATCGTCCTGCATATCACCCCCGAGGCCGCCGCCGGAGGCCCATTGGGGCTGGTGCAAACCGGCGATCGGGTCAGGCTGTCAGTGAAGGGCCGCTCGCTGGATCTGATAGTGGAGGCGGCGGAACTCGAACGGCGCCGCACCGCGTGGGCGCCACCAGCCAAGCCGGTGCGCGGCTGGGACCGGATCATCGCCGATCAGGTGCTGCAGGCCGACGAGGGGTGCGATCTGGCGGTGATGCGCCCGGGTGGCTGACGGGTCACAGATGATCCAGCGTGGACAGATGGTGGATGCCGCGGATCGCGCTCGCGCCGCATGATGGCGCGGGTTACAGCGGATCACCCGTCGAGCGGCAACTGTCGGTGAATCTGGCGGCGGCCGATGCCCATTACGTCGGCCGCAGCATGCGGCGCATGGCCCCGTTGGCGTTGGCCGAGCGCCGGATTGCCAACGCCAGATTGGCAACACCAGGTCGCGTCCGCCAAATCGCCGCCGCCGGATCGCCGACACCAGGCCGCCTCCGCCGGATCGACCCGGCAAACCATGGCCGGGGGAGCATCCGTCACCCAGCCGATATCGGCTATCGCACCGTCACGAACCGGTATGGGAAGGCATTGTCCGCCGGCTGCGCCAGCTCGATGTTTGCCTTCGTGGCCCAGGCGATCATCTGCTGGTGCAATGGCAGGACCGCCACATCGCGGCGAATGATGTTGGCTGCATCGGCGATCATCCGGTTCCGCTTCGTCTGATCGGTTTCCACGCCCATCTGTCGGATCAGCTCGTCCAACGCCGGGTTCGAGTAGCCGCCGACATTTCCCTCCCCGCGCTTGCCATCCCGTGTGCCCAACAGCGTGTAGAGCACGTTGTGTGCGTCGTAGGTCGCCGGAGTCCAACCCAGCAGCCAGAAATCGGTATCGTAGTTGGGCGCCAGGATCTTGGTGAAGAACTTGGTCTTGGTCTGTGCGTGCAGATCGACCTTGATCCCGACCCGTGCCAGCATCGCGGTGATCGCGGTGCAGATCTGCTCGTCCATCACGTAGCGGTCATTCGGACAGTCGAGCCCGACGCGGAACCCAGCGGGATAGCCGGCCTCGGACAGAAGCTGTTTGGAACGCGCGGCATCCAGCTTGAAGGGCACGTCCGCCTGCGGGTCGTAGCCGTTCACCCCTGGCCCCCACAGCATCCCGGTCGGCCGCCCCAGGGTCAGCATGACGCGGCTGGTGATGGCCGGTTCGTCGATCGCCAGGGCCACTGCCTCCCTCACCCGCACATCCTTGAACGGGTTGCGGCCTTTCACGTCGGAGCTGGCCAGTTCCTCCCGGCTATGGTTGAAGCCCAGGTAGATGGTGCGAACTTCAGGGTTCTGCACGATCTTCAGGCCGGGAGTCTGGCGGATCCGCGCGATATCCTGCGGCGGGACGGCGTAGATCATGTCGACCTCGCCGGACAGCAGCGCGGCGACGCGGGTGGGCGCGCTACCGATCACATTGAATTCGACCCGATCCAGGTTATGGGTGGGCGTATCCCACCAGCCCGGATTGCGATCCACCACGGTGCGCCGATCGGCTTCGCGCGTGACCAGGCGGAACGGTCCGGTCCCCATCGCATGCCGCAACGCGAAACTCTCTTCCTTGCCTATGATCGCCGGTTCCATGGCATTGTGCTTTTCCGACCACGCCTTCGACATGATCAGAAAATTGGTCTGCTCCTGCGGCAGGATCGGGTCCGGCAGATGGGTTTCCAGATCGATCGTGAAATCGTCGATCTTGCGGGCCTCCTTCACCGGCGACATGGTCGCGCGCATGGAGGAGTTCTTGGACTGGATGCGCCGCAGCGAGAACACCACGTCGTCCGCGGTGAACGGAGATCCGTCCTGCCACTTCACACCGTGCCGCAGATAGAACCGCCATACCGTGGGGCTGATCTGCTCCCACCGTTCGGCCAGCCCGGGTTCCAGCGACAGGTCCCGGTTGCGCCGGATCAGCGGTTCGTAAATGTTCGACAGGAACGATAACTGCAACGTCTCCTGCCGAGTCATCGGGTCCATGGCGTTGATATCGCCGTCGCTCGCCCATCGGAGATTGGCCGCGCCGGCGTCCGCACCACCGATCGCGCACGAGAGCAACAGACCCATCAAAGACCTGCCAAGCGTTCTCATTTGCAGCCTCCCCTGGAACGTGACACCGCGGAAGCGTAAAATCTGAGACCGTGAACGCGCGGGCGGGCACAACGGTGTATTGATAGTATCGTCACGTGCCTGTGACCAGAGAGGCCCTGGGGACCACATCATGCATATCGATCCTGAGACCGATATTTTGGGGTTGGTCGATGTCCAGCCGACCTTCATGCCCGGCGGGGAACTGCCGGTGGTGGACGGTCATGCGGTAGTCCCGGTGATCAATCGGCTACTCCTCCGGTTCCGGCACGCTTTCGCAACACAGGACTGGCATCCGCCCGGCCATACCTCCTTCGCCAGCGCCCATCCTGGGCACGCGCCCTACACCGAGATCGACATGCCGTATGGACGCCAGGTGCTGTGGCCGGACCACGCCATCGCCGGCACGCCCAACGCCGCATTGCATCCGGACCTGGACCTGCGCCGCGTCGAAGTCGTCATCCGCAAGGGCTTCCATCCTGCGATCGACAGCTATTCCACGTTTTTCGAAAACGACCACCGCACTGCGACCGGGCTCGACGGGTGGTTGCGCCAGCGTGGGTTCCGCCGCCTGTTCCTGACCGGGCTGGCCACCGATTTCTGCGTCGCCTGGTCGGCGGAGGATGCCTGCCGTCTGGGCTACGACGTCATCGTGGTGGAAGATGCCTGCCGAGCGATCGGGCTGCCAACGGGGACGGATCGGACAACGTTGGATGATGCAAAGCAGCGGTTGGTGCAACTCGGGATCCGATTCGCTGTCAGCACCGATCTTGCCGAATGACGCCGCCATGCAATAACCCACCGCGAGCACGGAGATCCAATCTATGAAAATGAAAGCCGCGGTGCTGCGGGAGCAGGGCAAGCCTCGCCCCTACGCCACCAGCAAACCGATGACCATCGAAGATGTCGATCTGGACCCACCCGGCCCGGGTGAGGTGCTGTATAAAATCGTCGGTGCCGGCCTTTGCCATTCTGACCTGTCAACCATCGAAAACCTGCGTCCGCGCAAGCTGCCGACCATTCCCGGCCATGAAGCCGCCGGCATCGTTGAGGAGGTGGGCCCCGGCGTCACCGGTCTGAAGCAGGGCGATCACGTGATCAGCGTGTTCGTGACCAGTTGCAACGAATGCCGCTACTGCTACGGCGGGCGGCCTAATTTGTGCCAGGGGTCGTTTGCGTCACGGAATAACGGCACCTTGGTGTCCGGCGCCCGCCGTCTGTCGCTGAATGGGGAACCGATCTGGCATTACAGCGGGCTGTCCGTGTTCGCCCAGTACGCGGTGGTCTCGCAAAACGCCCTGATCAAGATACCGGACGAGGTGCCGCTGGAGGATGCGACCATTTTCGGCTGCGCGGTCGTCACTGGCGTTGGTGCCGTGCTGAACACTGCCCAGGTGCCTCCTGGCGGGCAGATGGCCGTGGTGGGATTGGGGGGTGTCGGCATGAACGCCCTGATGGGCGGCGTGATCGCGGGCGCGGAACGCATCGTCGCGGTCGACCTGAATGCCGACAAACTCCGCCTTGCGCGCGAACTCGGTGCCACCGACACATTCCTGGCCGGCAACGCCGATGTGATCGAGGAGATCCGCCAGGCAACCGGCGGCGGTCTTGACTATGTGATCGAAACCGCCGGGGCCATCCCGGCGATGAACCTCGCCTACGCGATCGCGGCCCGCGGCGGCAAGGTGGTCAGCGCCGGACTACCCGCTTCCACGGCAAGTTTCAGCTTCCTGCATTCGGCCATGGTGACCGACGAGAAGTCGATCATGGGCAGCTACATGGGAAGCTGCGTGCCCAGGCGCGACATCCCCCGCTTCATCGCCCTGTACCAGCGCGGCAAGCTGCCGGTGCAAAAACTGCGCAGCGGCTTCATCGGGCTGGAGGAGATCAATGAGGGCTTCGACCGTCTGTCCGACGGTTCCGTACTGCGCCAAATCCTGCGCCCGCATGGCTGACGCCCGCTTTCGGATACACAGCGCATGACAACCTGGCTGGTCACCGGCGGTGCCGGCTTCATCGGCTCGCATCTCTGCGACGCGTTGATCGCGGCCGGTGACCAGGTCCGCGTGTTGGACGACCTCTCGACCGGATCCCGCGCGAACCTGCCGGCCGACGTGGCCTTATGGGAGGGCGATGTTGCCGATCCCCTCTTGCTGGATGCGGCCCTGGACGGTGTGGCGGGCTGCTTCCATCTGGCAGCCATCGCCTCGGTCGAACGAGGCCGATTGGATTGGGCGGAGACCCATCGGGTCAACCAAACGGCGACCGTCGCGTTGTTCGACGCGATCCGCCGCCAGGGCACGCGCATCCCGGTCGTCTATGCCTCCTCCGCCGCGGTCTATGGGGATTGCCCCATTGTCCCGATCCGTGAGGACGCGCCGTGCCGCCCACTGTCGGCCTATGGCGCCGACAAATACGGCTGTGAGTTGCATGCCCATGTCGCCAGTCACGTGCATGGCATCCCAACCGTTGGGTTGCGTTTCTTCAACGTATATGGGCCGCGCCAGGATCCGGCATCGCCCTATTCCGGCGTGATCTCGATCTTCTGTGAGCGGATCCGGGCCGGCCATCCTATCACCATTTACGGCGATGGCGGGCAGACGCGCGATTTCGTGTTCGTGGCCGACGTGGTCGCGGCTCTGATGGCGGCAATGCACACGCGACGCGTTGCCTCTCAGGTATTCAACATTTGCACCGGCATCCCGACCTCCGTCCTGGATCTGGCGAAGCTGGTCGCCGCCTTGTCCAAGACGGCGCTCGAGCCGCGATTTGCCGAACCACGGACCGGCGAGATCCGCGATTCCCTTGGCGAGCCATCTCGGGCCCGCAGTGTGCTGGGCCTCGGTGAACCAACACCCCTGCGTGATGGACTGACGCAGGTACTGGACTGGATGGCGCGACACCGGTAGGGACACCGGTAATGCTCAAGACCCTACTGGTGCTTTTGATCCTGCCGCCGATGAACCTGGTTCTGCTCGCGGCAGCGGGATTGGTCACGGCTCGTTTCCGCCCGCGTTTCGGCTGGATGATCGGCGCCGTTTCGATGGTCGGCCTGCTGTTACTGTCGTTTCATGCCGTGTCCCACCCGATCCTGGCCGCGCTGGAACGCGACCTACCCACGACTCCCCGCCTTGATGCCCCGCCGACCGCCATCGTCGTTCTGTCCGGCGATGCGCTGCGCAGTCCCAGTGTCAACGGCGGGGTCCTGGTCGGCCATCTGACCCTGCAACGCCTGCGGACGGCCGCCGCCCTGCAACGGCAGACCGGCCTGCCCATCCTGGTATCCGGTGGCGCGATCGCCGATTCGAAAACCTCCTTCGCCAAAATCATGAGCGACAGCCTGAACGAGGATTTCCGTGTCCCGGTCCGCTGGTTGGAAGAAAAATCCCGCAACACCTGGGAGAACGCCCAGTTCAGCGCAGAGCTTCTGAAATCCGAGGGTATCACGTCGGTCTATGTCGTAACCCATGCCTGGCATATGCGCCGGTCTTTGTTCGCATTCTCCCACACCGGACTGACCGTCACCGCGGCGCCAACCCCGCTGCTCTCGGTGCTCGGCCCCACGCCGTCCGATTTCATTCCCAGTGTATCAAGCTGGCAGGCTGCCTATTTCGCGTTTCATGAATGGGTCGGCGGCCTTTGGTATGGCGACTTCTAGGCCGTCCTCGACGGTCGAGGTCTTTTCCACGATCGACAGCCTGCCTGCCGAGTCGCTGGCCTTGTTTAGCGGCAACGATCCCCTGTTTTCCGGCCTGTCATGGTGGAAAACAGTGCTGGACACTGCGATGCCTTATCGCGTGACCGCCCAATTCGTGCTGATCCGGCTGGGCGGCGCCCCAGCCGCGCTGTTTCCCATGCAAATCGGTGGACCCGCTGGGTTTGGCGGCCTGACGACACCGTATTCCTGTTTGTATGGTCCTCTGCTGGCCCCTTCCTTGAACCCACTCGACCTGGCGTCCGTCTTCGCGGCCTTCGGACGGTTCTGTCGTGCCCATCCGGTGACCCGGTTGGACGCGTTGCCGGCCGAGTGGCCCCATCTGGACCGGCTGATCCAGGGATGCACCGCCGCTGGTCTGGTCCCATTGCGGTTCGATCACTTCGGCAATTGGTATGAGCCGGTGGCCGACCTCAACTGGGCACACTACCTGGATGGCCGGCCCGGGGCGTTGCGCGAGACAATCCGCCGGCGGTTGCGCCGAACGGAACGGCTAGCCGGAGCACGATTCGTGCTGCTGACCACGCCGGAGGAGGTTGAGGCCGGCATTCCAGCCTTCGAGGACGTCTATGCCAGGAGTTGGAAAGAGCCAGAACCCTTCCCATGCTTCAACGCTGCCCTTATCCGCGCCACCTCTCACACCCACACCGCTCGTCTGGGCCTGTGGTTCATCGGCAATATCCCGGTTGCCACCCAGTTCTGGGTTGTGGAGCGGGGACACGCGACGGTTCTGAAGCTGGCGCACGACGAGGCGTTCAAGGCGCATTCCCCCGGCACGGTGCTGAGCGCGTTGATGCTGCGCCACCTGCTGGACCGAGAACATGTGACCGAGATAGATTACGGTCGCGGCGACGACCCCTACAAGCAGGGCTGGGCGCGGAACCGGCGGCTACGGATAGGACTTCTGCTGGCCACGCCCTGGCGGCCGCGGGGCTTGGTCGAGGTACTGAACCACAAGGCGGGCCAGTTCCGTGCCTGGATACGGCCCGCCAGTTGACTCCGTTGGGCCGAACGGCGGCCTATACCGGTTCGACTTGCCGCTTGCGTCGCCGGAAAAACGACAATCCGGCGAGACCCGCCCCCAGGACCGCAAGCGTTGCCGGTTCAGGCACGACCGTCGCATAGAGCTGATAGGTGAAATGGTCGCCAGAACCACCCAGCGCGGCCAACTGATCGGTGAACACGGTCAGTGTCGAGGTCAGGATGCCGTTGGTTGTGTTGAAGACCGTGATCGGCAGATAGACCGATCCGCCCTTGTGGATCACCGTCCCCGCGGTAAATGTCGAACTGAACTTTGTCGCGTCTCCCCCAGCAATGGTGAAGGAGTTGATGGTCAGGTCGGTCAGGGCGCTGTTGCCGCCATTCGCGTCCGTGGTGATGTTCGCGAGGTTCAATAGTACGGTCGTGGGGAACCATCCGACGGTGCCAAAGTCGATCTTGGCGCCACCCGGCGTGCTGGCAGCCGCAGTGTTATCGACGCCATAGGTGCTCTTGTAGGTCGGCCCGACACCTTCCGCGGCGACCGTCGCCGACACACTGGCGGCTGCGTTGGTGCCGTCCGATTTTCCGTTGAGCAGGCTGAAAATCGCGGTGGTCGTGTTAGTTCCGCGGCTGGTCGCCGCGTAGGTGTAGCCCAGAGTACTGGTCGCGGCATCGGCCAGGCTGATGGCGCTCGGATTGCCGCCGCTCGCGACGAAGCCAGCTCCGAGCGTGTTGCTGATCGTGCCGCGGAGATTGCTGATGGTGCCCGCACCGGAAAGGTTGCCGTCGCCGATGTTCTTCATCGTGATCGACGTGCTGACGGACCCGCCGCCCAGCCGGACCAATGTGGTGCCGGCTGAATTCACCTGCGCGACAGGTGCCACACCGGTCCCACTCAGGGCCGCGGTATTGACGACAGCGCCATTGGTGGCACTGCCGTTGACCAGGGACGAAACGACATTGGTGCTTGCCGCCCCACGCGTTGTCGGCGTGAAGACGTAGGTGCTGGTGGCGGAGGTGGTATCCTGCAGGCTGATCGATCCACCTGCCCCGGAGAATCCGGGTGTCGTTGCCGCCGCGTTGGTTCCGCGCAGGTTGCTGATGGTGCCCAGACCGGACTTGTTGCCATCGCCCGAGTTGCTGACCGTGATGGTCGCGTTGACGGTATTGCCCACCAGGACGTAGCCAAGGTTACCGCTGGTGGGAGTCGCGCCCGATGCCGTTGTGCCGGTGTTCGACACCGCCACATTCGCGACCGGGGCAACGCCAGTGCCACTCAGCGCGGTCGTGATCGTGCCCGCCTGGTTGGCACCGCCGGCCCCGGTGCCGTTGTTGAACACCGTTTCGACCGTCGTGTTGACGGCGCCGCGCCCGGTCGGGGTGAAGGCATAGGTAGTGGTTTTGGAGTCGGTGGCGGTGCCTTTGTCCGTCAGACTGGCGGAGGTCCCGCTGCCGACGAACACCGAACTGCCCGCGGTCCCGGCCGTGCCGTTCAGGTTGCTGATCGTGCCGAGACCCGACAGGTTGCCATTGCCGGAGTTGCTGATCGTCAAGGTCGCGGTGACGGTATTGCCCACCAACACATTGCCGACACTGCCCGAACTGAGATTCGCGCCGGAAGCCGTGGTGCCATTGTTCGAAACGGCCACGTTCGCGACCGGCGCGACGCCGTTACCGCTGATCGTGGTCGTCAGCGTGCCGGCGGCATTCTTCGTGCCGCTGCCGTTGGCGAAGGTTCCAATGATCGTCGCCGTAGCGGTCCCGGTCTGGATCGGTGTGAAGATGTAGCTGACGGTGGTCGACGACGTGTCGCCGATGCTGATCGATCCGCCCGCCCCGGAGAAGGCGCCGCTACCAGCCCCGATCGTCCCGCGCAGATTGCTGATGGTGCCAAGGCTGGGATTGTTCAAATTGGCCAGGTTGCCGTTCCCGGTGTTGGACACCGTCACGGCCACGGTTTTGGTCTGACCGACCAGGATGTTGGATACCGACGCGCCCGACATGGACGCCACCGGCGCAACGCCGGACCCGACGATGCTGAGCACCGAAGTCGCCTGACCGGACGACAGCACATAGACTGCATCGACGCCACGCGAGCCGGTGGTGGACGCTTGGTAGGTGTATGTGTTCGTGGTACTGGCGATCTTGCCGCCGCCAACCGTCACCGTCGCAATGTTGTTGCCCGTGAAGGTGCCGTTCAGGCCCGCACCCGACTTTTCCCCGGAGGTGAGAGCGCCGCCGGTCAGGAGCCTGTTGCTGCCGGCTGAATTGCTGGCGGTGATGGTCACGGTCTGCGACCCAACACCCGTATGCCCAACCAAGTCGTAGATGGTTATGGTGGATGCTGGTGTCAGGGTGATCGTACCGGCCTGCGCCGGCGCGGAGTCCAGTGTGAGAGCACCAACAGTTGCCGTCGCCAACGTGACGATGGGCGTCATGACCCGCGCCGCTTCGAGAGCGAGCAGAGCAAGGACCGAAGTCGCGGAGGCGAGGTTGGATTTCACGCTGCAGCCTACTTATCTCTCAATATCGTGCCATGCCATTAGGCGAAACACAACTCTAAATTTAAACACGGCCCATGATCCTGGACGCTGGAGAACCGGTTTACGTCCCCTTTTCCAGCACCAATGATAGTCTTCCGATGCCCGCGACAACAGCGTGAAATCATACCGCGTGCCTGATTGATGCGACCATCGGACGCGTCGGTCCAGGGTTCCGGCGTCCTAACCCGCCGCAAAGCGCGCGCCGAGTCGCCGTACATGCCGGCCCAGTAGACGCGGCGACAGGTACGATCCGGCCTCAACCCAAAACATTTGCTCCTCCCGGTCCGCCAGACTGCGCTTGTACCGGTCACCTCCGGCCAGGAAATCATAGAAATCCAGACCGGTCGAAGCGGCGAACCGAATAGCCTGGTGATGGCAGGTCATGCCCGGTTTCTGGTGTCTACCCGCACCGCGATAGTCGAACCCACTCTGATAGGCCAACGATCGGCCACGATAGCGGAAATTGTACAGGACCCCGACCAAGGCTTTCCCCGCCGTTACCCGCAACAGATCGACCTCGTCGTTCGGCATTGCCCGCTCAATGAGGGCGCGGTGGAAGCGCCCGAAAAACGGGTCCGCGAAGCTCCCCGCAAGGCCACGCGCCGTCCAACTCGACTGATGCAGCGTCTCCATCTCGGCCAGAAACGCCAGCGCTTCCGGGACTGATGTCGCACGGCGCAGCGCAATCGGTCCCTCAACCGCATAGGCCCGATCGGACCGACGGATCTGTTGGCGGGTATTGGCGCTGCGCCGTGCCAGGAAATCGTCCCAGTCCCACTGCATGGAACGGAGGTCCAGAAACGGCACCGGCCGAACGGCAGAGACGTGAACCCGGGGGGCGGCGGCGCGGAGGGCGGCGAGGGTCTGAGCATTGATTGCGCTGGCAACGACGGCACTGGCAAGGCCGAACCTACCTTTGGCGACGAGGTCGAGACAGGCCGAAGCGATGGCGGGATCACGGCCGGTTTCCAGCAGCACGCCGTTGTATTCGATCGCCAGGTTATCGATCGACGGAACCCCACTCTCGCCAAGATAGAGCGTCGAACCGCCGAATCGGTGGCGTATCCGGTTGAACAGCGCCAGAGCAACGGTTCGCCCGTCTTCCGTCGCCTCGACCAGGATAGGATCGAAGAAGCGTTCGGCGGCCAGGCAGCCGGTCCAGGTCCAACCCTGGAAGAAAGAGCCGTCCGCCCTGGTCTCCAGATCGCGCCAGCGTCGCTCCAGATCGGTGAAATCCACCGTCTCAGACAGGGTGATGTGCATCAACGTGCTCAGGCGCCCGTGCCCAGCCAGAGGTCCCGCCAGGTTTCGAACATGGCCGCCTGGTCGAAATCCCGCTGTGCCTTGGCGAAGTTGGCGGCGCCGATCTGCTGCCGCAAGCCGCGATCCCGCAGCAATTCTGCCAGGGCGCCACAGACCGCGTCGTCGTCCAATGTCGTCAGGAACGGTATATTTTCGGGCGCGAGCATGGCCCGGATATCCCCGACATCAGTGGCCACGACCGGCAACCCGCTGGCCATGGCCTCCATGACCGAAAGCGGCATCTGCTCGGTATCCGAGGTCAGCGCGAACACGTCGAAACCTGCATACAGGGCGGGGATATCGTCTCGATGACCGGTGAATGTGACCCGGTCGGCGACGTTCAATGATCGGACCAGGGTCTCCAGCATCCCTCGCTCCGGCCCATCCCCGACGATCACCAACCGGGATGCGATGTCGGCAGATATCCGAGCAAAGGCGCGGATCAACCGTGCCAGGTTCTTCTCCGGTCGCAACACGGCAATTGTGCCAACCACCGGCATGGCGGGATCGCCCATGGCGGGCGAGAATCGGGTCAGATCGATGCCGTTGGGCACATAGCGGCAGGTTTCCGGTCGCAGCTTCCAGACCTGGGTCGCTATGCGCAACAGAGTTTGCGACGGAAGCACGACAGTCCCGTTCGCCAGGGCGATGCGGCGGGCCAGGATGCGGCGCCAGATCTGGGTGTTGCGTTCCTCCGGCCCGAAGCCATCGACGACGTGAATGTGCCGGGTCAGCTTGCGGACATTGGCCAGGGCGAACTCGATCGCTCCCCAGTTGCAGGTGACCATGACATCCGGGCGCCACTCACGTAGCCGAGTGCGAAACCGGAACATGTTTCCTAGCATCGCGTTCTTGGGCGCCTCGATCCGCGGGAAAACCACATCCAGCGCGGGATCCAGCCGCGCCGCGCAGGAGAGATCGCCGTCCAGAGCGACCACGATATGGCGAAATTCCGCGCCGAAGTGATTGGCCAGAGCGGCGAAACGTACCTGGGCACCGCCCACCGCGAAGGTCGGGAAGACGTGCAGGACGACCCTGGCGTTGGATGGGCGCGGTTCCACCTTGACTCTTACTCCTTCCTGCAAGACTGGTTTCACGGATGTCCGACGCCTGCCCCACCGCGACCCGGCATAGCGCAGTCCCTTTCGTGGCCGCAATGCTGGCGCGACTGGGCCGCCTTGTGGCGCGGGTGGCACCGATGGGACGGCCGACGGGGCTGCCCGTCGGACTAATCGTCGGACTGATCATGGGACTGATCGCTCCCTCGGCCGTCGCCGCCACGTTGCTTGTTGGCCCTGGTCATCTGTTAAGGGTCCCCAGCCAGGCGGCAACGATTGCGAAAGATGGCGATCGGGTGGTGATCGCACCGGGCATCTATGCGGACTGCGCGGTCTGGAAAGCATCTGGCCTGACGATCGTGGCTGGTGGACCGGGCGTGTTCCTGGTCAACAGCATCTGCGCGTTCCAGGGGATTTTCGTCATCGAGGGACGCGGCACCACCATCCGTGGCCTGACATTCGCCAACGCCATTGCCCCGTATGGCAATGCCGCCGGGATCAAGCTCCTGGGTGCCGACCTGACAGTGGAAAGCAGCCGATTCGTCAACAACCAAAACGGCATCCTGGCCGGTGGCCCGCGCGACAGCGTGGTGCGCGTGACCACCAGCCTGTTCGAGGGCAATGGGTCCTGCATCGGCGCATGCGCCCACGCGATCTATGTCGGTGCGCCGATCGCGTTGCTGGACGTGACCACATCGCGTTTCAGCAGCACCCGCACCGCGCACCACATTAAGTCACGCGCTCGCACGACCATCATCCTTGGCAATCTGATCGAAGATGGGCCAACCGGCACAGCCAGCTACCTGATCGAAACTCCCAACGGCGGCGATCTGCTGGTGCAGGCCAACCTGCTGCATAAGGGCCGGTTCAGCGAGAACACGGCGACCGCGATCTCGATCGGGGTGGAGGGCGTCACCAACCCAACGGACGTGGTGATCATCCGCGACAATCGCTTCGCCTCCGACCTGCCCGAGCCAACCCTTTTTGTCCGCAACAGCACGCCGGTCCCGGCCGTACTGACGGCAAACCGGCTGATGGGCCAGGTCGTGCCGCTGGACGGACCAGGAACAGTCGATGCTTCGCCCGAGGATCAATAGCTGTCGGGCGAGATCACATTCTGGTGTTTCGGGCCAAGCAGCGCCGCCCGCATCGTCTCGGCGGACTTGGAGCGGATGTCGTCCCATGCCTGCGGGGTGAAGAACGCCGAATGCGGGGTGATGATCAGGCGACCGATGGTCCATGGTTCCCGCGCGCGATAGGCCCGCATCAGCTCCGGGACGGGTTCGACGGGCGGTTCGACGGGCACCACGTCGATGCCCACACCGGATAGATGGCCGGATTTCAGGGCCTGGCCAAGCGCATCAATATCGACGATCGGACCACGGGCAGTGTTCACCACAACAGCTCCCTGGGGCAGCAGCGCGAGCTCACGGGCGCCGATGAGGTTGCGGGTTTCGGGTGTCAGCGGCACGTGGACGGACAATGTGTCGGTCTGCTTCAGCAACTCATCCAGAGTTGCGGCCCGCTGGATGCCAAGGCCGAGTTCGACACCGTTGGGCAGGTTCGGGTCGAAGAAGACGACGCGGAAGTTGAAAGCTTTGGCACGTAGCGCGACGGCGGTCGCGATGCGGCCCATGCCGACGATGCCAAAGGTCTGCACGCCGGAGCGTTTTACCAGCGGGTCGATGATGTAGCGCCACGGGGCCGGCGGATCGGCACGCTGCGCCTCCAGATGCAGCAGCAGGCCTCGGCGCAGCGCCAAGGCAAGCGACATGGCATGGTCCGCGACCTCGGTGGTGCCGTAGTCGGGGACGTTCAGGATCATGATCTGGCGCTTGGCGGCAGCGACCCGATCCAGATTGTCGTAGCCCACGCCCATGCGGCAGATGGCGCGCAGCTTGGGGAAGCGCGCCAGGTCGGCCTCGGTGACCTTGTAGCGCAGGATCATCAGGCCCTCGGCCGCGGCGCAGTCCTCGTCGGAGAGGTCGGCAAGGCCAGTGGTGGGCTCCTTCGGAAAGATGACGCGGACGTCGGGGCCGTAGATCCGGCGTTCCACGCTGTCATCGGGATAGGACTTCTCCGTATAGAGCACCGTGGTGGGCATGCTGGCGTTTCCCTTTGGTCGTGTTGGTTGGGTGGTATCGTTGGTTGGGTTGGGTTGTCTACTGGGGATGGGGCGGGGGATGCGGCGGGGCATCACCGTGCGCTCTGCCACCGTTCGGGAAGCGGCCCTACGTCAGGCGCGCGGCACCGCCGGCGTCCAATTGGCCGCTTCGCAGGCCTCGGTTGCTTCACCGTCATGGTTCGGACCCGCGGCTTCCTGGATGAACGCGGCCTGATCATCCAGGCCGTTCGGGTTCGTCACCACCCTTGGGCCATCCGGCGTGTCGCAGATCATTCTCGGGTGGGGAGCACGTCACACGCAGGGTCAGTCGGAGATTGTCGCAATGACAACCGCCCGATGTTCCATCCCCTGCCCTGCCCCGGCTACCCCAGCATCTCCGCCAGTGCCGTCACGCTGGGCACCACCACGTCCGGCTGGTACGGCCAATGCGCGAACGGGCGCTGCCGGCGGTCGATGAAGGCGGCCCGCATGCCGGCAGCCTTGGCGCCGACGCAATCGAACTCGTGATTCGCGACGAACAGTACTTCGTCCATTGCCACATCGCAGCGTGCCGCGGCCATGCGATAGGTTGCGACCGCCGGCTTGAACGCGTTGGCGGCGGCCACGGATATAAGGTCGTCCACCTGTAACCCGTGATGCGGGCGCGCAGCCTCCAGCATGTCAGGATCGCCGTTTGACAGGATCACCAAGCGGTAGCGCTGGCGCAGGCGATCAAGCGCCGCCGGAACCTCGGGGAATGGCTTCAGGCGTTCGATCGATGCAACGAGCTCCCGAACCTCCTCCAGTGTGTGCTCAATGCCCGCGCGGCGCATCACCTGACCCAGCGAGATATGGCCGATTTCACGATAGGGGATATGATCGCGTTGCAGCAGCGCATCGATCATCGAATTCTCGAAATGCGTGCGTCGCCACCAGGTGACGAAGGCGTTTGGATTACCGGTCCAACCTTTGGCGGCAAGGTAAGGAGTGGCGACGTCGCGCAAGCCGGACTGCATGTCCACCAGGGTGCCGTACTGGTCGAACATGCAGATCTTGATGTGCTTCCGGAGGGTGGTTGGGTCGGTCATGGGGCGAGGACGGACGGGGCTTCGCCCCGGACCCCGACCAGGGCTCTGCCCTGGACCCGCCAAAGGCGCGGCCTTCGGAATGCAATTCTTTTCGTGGTTATGGGGAGGGCCTCCCTATAACCACCAATTAAATGGTTCCAAGGGCGAGTGCCCTTGGCGGGGTCCAGGGGCAGAGCCCCTGGTCGGGGTCCGGGGCGGAAGCCCCGCGCTCCTCCCACGCCCCTACCGCAGGCTCGCGTTCAACCGATCCAGCGCCGCCGATCCCGGGATCAGCGCCGCTTCATCCAGCACATTCAGCGGTGTATCGACGGTCTTCAGATGCTCATGCATATCGCGCGGATTTGGATCGACATACAGCAGACCCGTCACAACCTCCCCCGCCGCTGCCCGCTCTTGCATGTAGGTCAGCGCGGCGACCCGATCATGCACGTCGTAACCCGCGTGCAACTTACGCAGCCGCAGCATCGAGCCATCATGCTGCGTCACCATCTCGACCGTGCCCGGCGCATAATCGACGGTGATCTCCGACCGCGGCGTGATGACATCCATCGCGTTCAGCGCCTCGTTGTGCTCGCGCACATAATCGAAGCTCTTGGTGGACCCTTCGTGGTTGTTGAACGCCACGCAGGGGGAAATGCAGTCGATGAATGCCGCCCCGCCATGCTTCAGCGCCGCCTCGATCAGCGGCACCAACTGTCCCTTATCGCCCGAGAAGCTGCGTGCGACGAAGGTGGCCCCCAGTTGCAACGCCATGCCGACCAGATCGATCGCTTCATCGCTGTTGATCAACCCGCGCTTGGACTTGGCGCCCTTGTCGGAGGTGGCCGAAAACTGGCCCTTGGTGAGGCCGTACACACCGTTGTTCTCGACGATATAGACCATGTTGATGCCGCGCCGCATCGCATGGGCGAACTGGCCAATACCGATGGAAGCGCTGTCGCCGTCGCCGGACACGCCCAGATAGATCAGATCCCTGTTGGCCAGATTGGCCCCGGTCAGCACCGACGGCATGCGACCATGCACGGAGTTGAATCCGTGCGACGCCCCCAGGAAATAGGTCGGTGTCTTGGACGAGCACCCGATGCCCGATAGTTTGGCGATACGATGCGGCGGCAGATCCAACTCGTAGCAGGCGCGCACGATGGCGGCACTGATCGAGTCGTGGCCGCAGCCGGCGCAAAGGGTCGACACCGGCCCCTCATAGTCGCGCCGCGTATAGCCGAGGGCGTTCTTCTGCAGATCGGGGTGATGGAGTTTCGGCTTCGGGATGAAGGTCATGACACCACCTTGCGCATAGGCACAACGTTGCTCTTTTCCAAACGATCGGCGATCGCACCGGAGATGAAACGCGCGGTAATCGGCGTCCCATCGTAATGCACCACCTTGATCAGGCGGGCAGGATCGATCTCCAGCTCATTGATCAGCAGGCTGCGCATCTGGCCGTCGCGGTTCTGCTCGATCACGAACACCTGGTCATGGTCGGCGATGAACGCGGCCACTTCGTCGCCAAAGGGGAAGCCGCGCAGCCGCATCAGATCCAGGCTCACGCCCTTCTCCGCCAACTGCTCGTCTGCTTCGACGATCGCCGGGCTGGTGGAGCCGTAATAGATCACACCCAGCCTCGCCGGTTCGGCGGCGCGGCGGATAACGGCGGGGGGAACCAAGCTGCGGGCGGTGTTATGCTTCTTCAGCAGGCGTTCCATGTTCTCCTGGTAGTCAGCGCCTTCCTCGGAATACCGCGCCATGCGGTCCTTCGAGGTGCCGCGGGTGAAGAACGCGCCTTTCGTCGGATGCGTGCCAGGCAACGTGCGATAGGTGATGCCGTCGTCGTCCACATCCAGATAACGGCCGAACTTCTTACCGGCTTCCAGATCCTCCGCGGTCATGACCTTACCGCGGTCCATCTTGCGGCTGTCGTCCCAGGCAAAGGGTCTGGTCAACCGCTCGTTCATGCCGATTTCGAGGTCCAACATGACAAAGATCGGTGTCTGCAACCGGTCCGCCAGATCGAACGACAGCGCGCCGAATTCAAAGCACTCGTACGGGTCTTCCGGGATCAGCAACACATGCTTGGTGTCGCCGTGTGAGGCGTAGGCGCAGGACAGAATGTCGGTCTGCTGCGTCCGAGTGGGCATGCCGGTGGATGGGCCGGAGCGCTGCACGTCGAAGATGACCGCGGGGATCTCGGCGAAGTATGCCAGCCCGACGAACTCCTGCATCAGCGAGATGCCTGGCCCGGAGGTCGCGGTGAACGCCCGCGCCCCATTCCAGGCCGCGCCAATCACCATACCAATGGACGAAAGCTCGTCCTCCGCCTGCACAATAGCGAATTTCGCCTTCCCGGTTGCCTTGTCCACCCGCATGCGGTTGCAATAGTTGGTGAAGGCCTCGGCCAGGGAGGATGACGGCGTAATCGGATACCAGGCGCAAACCGTGGCCCCGCCATAGACAGCACCCAGTGCGGCAGCGCTGTTGCCGTCAATGAAGATGCGATCGCCGACGATATCGGCCTTCCTCACCTTCAACTTGATCGGGTCTTCCAGGTTCTGCTTCACCCAGTCCAGGCCCATATGCAGCGCCTGGATGTTGGCCGCGATCAGCTTCTCGCGATTGCGGAATTGTTCCCCGAGGAGCTTCTCGATCGCCGGCACATCCATGTCCAACAGCGCTGCGAGCGCGCCCAGACCAATGATGTTCTTGAACAATTGACGCTGGCGCGGGTCGCGGTACGCCTCATTGCTCATACGGGTCAGCGGCACGCCGACGACCACGATGTCCTCGCGGAATTTCGACGGCGGCATCGGCTTGGTGTTGTCATAGAACAGATAGCCGCCGGGCTCGATCGACGCGACGTCCTGGTCCCAGGTCTGCGGATTCATCGCGACCATCAGGTCGACCCCGCCGCCCCGCGCGCCGAGATGGCCCGCGCCGGATATCCGCACCTCATACCAGGTCGGCAGACCTTGGATATTCGACGGAAAAATGTTCCGCGGCGTCACGGCTACGCCCATGCGCAGGACCGACTTGGCAAACAGCGAATTGGCGCTGGCCGACCCGGATCCGTTGACATTGGCGAACTTGACGACGAAATCGTTGACCCGCTGGAGGCCTTCCACGCGGTCTACTTGCTGCAGCATGCGCTCTCCGCCTGTGCCACGTCGATCAGGAAACGTTGCATATCCCACGCGCCGGTCGGACACCGCTCAGCGCATAATCCGCAATGAAGACAGACATCCTCGTCCTTCGCCATCACGCGTCCGGTCTTCAACGCCACCGACACATAAATGTCCTGGGTCAGGTTATGCGCTGGCGCACTCAGTCTGGTGCGCAGGTCGGCTTCCTCGCCGTTCTCGGTAAAGCTGATGCTATCGACCGGGCAAATATCCACGCACGCGTCGCACTCGATGCATAATTTATCATCGAATACCGTCTGCACGTCGCAGTTCAGGCAGCGCTGCGCTTCCGAGAACGCCAGCTTCTCATCGAAGCCTAACTCCACCTCGGACTTAATGTCCTTCAGCGCGATGAACTTGTCACGATGCGGCACCTTGTAGCGAAGGTCGAGCGAGACGTCGTTGTCGTAGCTCCACTCGTGGATGCCCATCTTCTGGCTGGTGAGATTCACCATCGGCGGCGGCCGTTCGGCGACACTCTCACCCTGGCAGAATTTATGGATGGAAATCGCCGCCTGGTGACCGTGCGCGACGGCCCAGATGATGTTCTTGGGGCCGAACGCGGCGTCACCACCGAAAAACACCTTGGGATGCGTCGACTGGAAAGTAACCTCGTCAACCTTCGGCATATCCCAACGGTCGTCGAACTCCAGGCCAATATCACGCTCCACCCAGGGGAACGCGTTCTCCTGCCCGACGGCAACCAGCACGTCGTCGCATTCGAAGAAGTGGTCGGGCTCCCCGGTCGGGACCAGATTGCGCCGGCCGCGCGCGTCGTATTCGGCCTTCACCTTTTCGAACGTCATGCCGATCAGCTTGCCGTTGTCGTGCTTGAACTCCTTCGGCACCAGGAAGTTCAGGATGGGGATGTCCTCGGAAATGGCATCCTCCTTCTCCCAGGGGGACGCCTTCATCTCCTCGAAGCCTGACCGGACAATGACCTTCACGTCTTCCCCGCCCAGGCGACGGGAGGAGCGGCAGCAATCCATGGCGGTGTTGCCACCACCCAGCACGATAACGCGCCGGCCGATCTTGGTGATGTGACCGAAGGAGACCGAGGACAGCCAGTCGATGCCGATATGGATGTTGGCGGCGGCCTCCTCCCGGCCCGGAATAGGCAGGTCGCGCCCGCGCGGCGCGCCGGAGCCGACGAAGATCGCGTCGTAATCTTCCGACAGCAGCGATTTCAGGCTGTCGATTCGCTGGCCCAGGCGCATTTCCGGGCCAAGGTCGGTGATATAGCCGACCTCTTCGTCAATCACCTCTTCCGGCAGCCGGAATTTCGGGATCTGGCTGCGGATCATACCGCCAGCGCGCGGATCCGAATCGTAGATGACCAGGTGATACCCCAGCGGCGCGAGGTCGCGGGCGACGGTCAACGAGGCCGGGCCAGCCCCCACCAGGGCAACCTTCTTGCCGTTGCGCTGGTTCGGCTTGGCCGGCAGACGATGGCGGATATCGCCCTTGTAGTCGGCCGCGACTCGCTTGAGGCGGCAGATGGCCACAGGCTCATCCTCCACCCGCCCTCGGCGGCAGGCCGGTTCGCAAGGACGGTCGCAGGTGCGGCCCAGAATCCCTGGAAACACGTTGGATTTCCAGTTGATCATGAACGCGTCGGCATAACGCCCGTCCGCGATCAGCCGGATATACTCCGGTACTGGTGTGTGCGCGGGGCACGCCCACTGGCAGTCCACCACCTTGTGGAAGTAATCCGGGTCCCGGATATCCGTCGGCTGCAACTTGGTTTCCTTTTCCTCTACACCGGGCCCTGGCACGGACGGCGCGGCCGGGTTCTGCGACCTGCTTCACGCGTCGTCAATAACACATAAGGGTTATCAGGTATTCCAGCAACCCGGATGGTAGCCGGGGATGCCCGGTGGTCGGCCTTGGCCAAGCTCTTATGAATCGCGTCCGTGATGGCCCAATGCTTCGCTAAACGCCGCCCCGCGCCGCCGCGATCGCCTCCCACACCCGTCCCGGCGTCGCGGGCATATCGAAATGCCGGATCCCGAGCGGCGCCAGCGCATCGTTGATCGCGTTCATCGCCGCCCCCATCGCCCCGACAGTACCAGCTTCCCCCACGCCCTTGGCGCCGAGCGGGTTCACTTTGGTCGGAACCTCCCGGGTCGCCAGGCGAAACTCCGGATACTCATCGGCGCGCGGCATCTGGTAGTCCATGAAGGACGCCGTCAGCATCTGGCCGGATTGAGCGTCGTGGATGATCACCTCGCCCAGGGCCTGGCCGACACCCTGCACCACACCGCCATGGATTTGCCCGGCGACGATCAGCGGGTTCAGCACCTTGCCCAGTTCCTCGACCGCGCTGTAACGCACGATCTCCGTCATGCCGGTATCGGGATCGATCTCCACCTCGCAGATATGCGTGCCGTTCGGGAACGTGACCGCGGTCGGGGTGAACTCCCCGCTTTCGACGAGTCCGCCTTCCTCGCCAGGCGGAATGTGCTTCGGGTCGTGCGCCGCTTGCCCCACATCGGCCAAGGTGATGGAGCGATCGGTACCGGCAATGCTGAATTTACCGTTCGAGAACTCGATATCCACCACCGCCGCTTCCAGCACCTCGGCGGCGAGCTTCTTCGCCGTCTCCAGGACCTTGTCCACGGCCAGCATCACCGCCGACCCGCCGATACATAGCGCGCCAGATCCACCGTTGCCCTTGCCGCTTGGCAGCAAATCGGTATCGCCGCCCTCCCAGATCACATTCTCAATCGGGATGCCAAACCGATCGGCGACGATCTGGGTCATTGTCGTCTCCAGCCCCTGCCCCACCGACATCGAGCCCGAGCGCAGCACCAAGGTGCCATCTTGCCGCAGCCGCAGGGTGGACAGGTCCTTGGCGGGGCGCAGGAAGGGGCCCCCGGCGACCTCAATGCAGTTGCACAGGCCGATGCCACGCAACATGCCACGATCGGCGGCTTCCTTCCTTCGCGCCTCGAAGCCGTCCAGTTCGGCCAAGGCCGCGGCGGTCTGCATGTTCCCTTCAAACTCACCGCAGTCATAGGTGAAGGTCAGGGCGGTCTTGTATGGCATCGCCTCGGGCGGGATCAGGTTGCGGCGGCGCAGTTCGTAGGGGGAAATGCCGAGTTCGCGGGCGGCAACGTCGATCAACCGCTCGATCGCATAGGTCGCCTCGGGCCGCCCGGCGCCGCGATAGGCCGCGGTCGGCACGGTATGGGTCATGACGCCACAGACCTCGGCCGCGATGGCGGGGATGATGTAGGTGCCCGCGATGCCGCCGATATTGCCGACGCCCCAGCCGGAGCGGCCGGAGGTATAGGCCCCCAGATTGCAGTCCCAGCGCAGTTTCAACGCGGTGAACTTACCGTCCGCATCCAGACCGAGTTCGGCGGAGATGTGCATTTCCCGCGCTTGTTCGTCGGTCAGGAAGCCTTCGGTGCGGTCGGATATCCAGCGCACCGGGCGGTTCAGACGGCGCGCGGCCCAGGTGATGAAGACTTCTTCCACATGCACGCCGGATTTCATGCCGAACGAGCCGCCGACATCGCCGGGAATGACGCGCAGATCGGTCGGCTTGATGGCAAAATTGTCCCTGGCCATGCCGTTGCGCAGGTTGAACGGCGACTGATGCGCGGCGTGCACGACCGGGCGACCATCCGGTCCCATCTCGGCCCAGACGCCGCGTGGCTCCATGGTGTTGGCCGTCACGCGGGAGACTGTGAAATCCAGTTTCGTGACGTGGGCGGCGCTTCTCAGGCCGGCGGTCGTCGCGTCCACATCGCCGCGCTTCCACAGGAAGCCGATATTGTCAGGAAATTCGTCCCATACCGGGGCGGCGCCGAGCTTTTGCGCCTCCAGCACGTCGGTGACGATCGATAGTTCGGCATACTCGACCATCACCGCCTCCGCCGCTTCCATCGCGGCACCGCGGGTTTCAGCGATGACGGCGGCGACGGGTTCGCCGACAAAGCGGACCCGGTCCTTCGCCAACAGCGGCCGATGGGTCTTGGCGGAGGGGCTGCCGTCCGGGCGGGTGAAGCCGAGCCCGCCTGGGATGGGGGAGACGTCGGTGAGGTCGTCGTGGGTGTAGACGGCAACGACCCCGGGCACGGACCTGGCCGCGGACGTGTCGATGCTGACGATCCGCGCATGGGCGTGCGGGGAGCGGACCAGGATCGCCACCAGCATCCCGGCGGCTTTGCCGTCGGAGGCGTAGTTGCCGCCACCGGTCAGCAGGCGTTGGTCTTCCCGGCGGCGGACGGAGCGGGTCTCTACGGTCGCCATGTCTGGTCTCCCCCAAATAGTCAGCGTGTCGGCTTGGGTGTGACCCAGCCCGTTTCGGCAGTCTGCCACGGATCGATGCAACGCGGCGAGAGTGGGGGCAATGGGCGGCGGCAATCGGGTGAAGGCAAGAAAGCCTTGGGGCGCTGCCCCAAACCCCGCGAGGGCTTTGCCCTTCGAACCCATCAGGGGCGCGGCCCCTGGACCGCGATCGGTTGGGTCAGGGACGAAAGGGGGCCGACACGGACGTTGAAACGCCATGGTTGGCCCCCTTTCGTCCCTGACCCATTGAATGGCATCCAAGGCCCAGCCTTGGTGGGGGTCGAGGGAGCAACGCCCCTCGCGGGGTCCGGGGCAGCGCCCCAAGGCTTTCTTGCCTTCACCCGATTGCACTGGCCCATTGCCCCCACCCTCGCCGAGGCCCGAGCCGCCAAGCGCGCCGGTTCTTATCCGCCGCGCTCGGCCGGTTTCACTACCGGTCCAGCCAGACATCCTCCATCCGGTTGCCGTTATAGATGCTGTTGACCATGGGGCTGTACCCCTTGACGTAAGGGTGCCAGCATGTGCCCGACCGGCCATGGAACAGCACCGGGCGGGCAACATCCTCGGCCAACCGGCGCTCGATATCCCAGACCATCCGCTTGCGCTTTTCCTGGTCCGCCTCCATCGATTGCTGGTCGAATAACTTATCAATTGCGGGGTTGCAGTAGCCGTCGTAGTTGCTGTCCGAACCGCAGGCGTAGTTTTCATAGAATGCCTGGTCAGGGTCGTCGATGCCATTTCCGGTCAGGTTGAGGCCAATGGCATAGTCCTTTCGCATGACCTTCGGATACCACCCGGTGGTGTCGACCAGTTCAAGCTCGCCATCGATATAGATCTCCTTCAACTGGTCGATCAGAAGGATTGCCGGATCTCGGTAAGGCGGGATATCCCGGGTCGTTACCTTCAGGCTGAGGCGTCTCGTGGGGCCGTAGCCGTTCTTCTCCATGATCGTGCGGGCTTCTGCCCGGTTCCGGCCCACGTCAGGATCATAGCCTGGCAGTTTCTGCATCAGGTCGGCCGGCATGCCCCAGATCCCCTCGGGTGGAGCCAGCAAGGCACCGCCGATATCACCCTTGCCGTGCGTCAGGGTGTCGATGAAAGCGCGCCGGTCGAGGGTCAGCGCCACCGCCCGCCTGACGTCGGGGTTGTTGAAGGGGGGCGCCTCGCGATTGATGATGACATTGCGCTGCACGTTCGTCGGCACCAGTTGGCAGATCGCTTGCGGCGCCTGCGCCTGGGTATCTTTCAGCATTGGCACCTGCAGGAAGAACGGCGAGGTCATGTCAACCTTGCCGGTCAGAAACGTCAGCACCCCGGTCGAGAGATTTTTGATGATCTGGTAGTCGATCCCGTCGAGGTAGGGCCGGCCGGGCTTCCAGTAATCGGGGTTTCGCGTCACCCTGATCACTTCGTTACGCTTGAACTCGACGAATTTGAACGGCCCCGTGCCGATAGGCTGTTGCCGCATCTGGGCGGGTGGCACGTGGCACGGATAGACCGGCGAGAAACCGGACGCGAGCATGGCCAGGAAGGACGGTTGCGGACGCTTCAGCACGAACGTGACCTGATAATCGCCGCTGACCGTCACCTCATTCAGGTTGCCATACCAGGCCTTGCGCGGATTGACGCGCAATTTCTCGGTTGCTCGCCCAAGCAGCAGATCCCAGGTGCACTTGACGTCCCTGGCGGTGAATGTCTTGCCGTCATGCCATTTCACACCCTCACGCAGTTTGAAGGTCAATCCGGTCCTGGCCGCATCCCAGGACCACTCGCTGGCAAGGTCGGGGACAATCGATTTCAACCCGCTTTGCGGTACGGCCTGGTCGAAGATCACAAGATTGTTGAAAACACCCATCATTGGCCCTTGGCCGGCGATGGTGGCTTCCTCATGGATCGACATGCTGGCTGGACTGTCGAAGAAGTAGATCTTCCAGATACCGCCAGATTTCTGCGCCTGTGACGGCGTCACAAGCGCCAGTGTCAGCACAAGCACGGCGACGGTTTTCCATCTCTTCTTTGTCATTTTACTCTCCCAGTGCTTCATTCGGACAGTATTGATCTCTGTCCGACTCCCTTGGTTTTTCTTGGTTAATTGGGAGGCCCTGGGTTGGTTCCGTCGGTCCCTCCCGGACGGAACCTAGCACAGTCTCCGACGATGCGGGCGAAATAACGCGGAGGCCGGATGGAGATCACCGCCCAGGCACTGGCTCCGATCGACCGGACCGGTGTCCCGCAGACAGACCGGCGGCGCCAACCGGAATCGGCGGACGCTCTTGTGTCGATCGCCCGAGCCCTTACTGTGGCGCCAACAGGAACCGTCCCAGGCCATCACCGTTCCCTGGCGAAAGGAATCCCTCATGCCCGATGCGAGCACGTCAACTGACCTGCATTTCCTGTCCATCACTGAAGCAGCCGATCTGATCAAACGGCGGCAACTCTCGCCCGTGGAACTGACCCGGCATTTCCTGGAACGGATCTCCGCGATCGATCCGCAACTGAACGCCTATCTGACGGTCACGGCGGATCACGCAATGGAGCAGGCGCGCCGGGCGGAAACGGAGATCATGTCGCGCAACGACCGCGGCCCCATGCACGGCATCCCGGTCGCGCTGAAAGACATCTACTGCACCGCCGGCATCCGCACGACCTGCCATTCCCGCACGCGGGAGAACTACGTGCCGGACTTCGATGCGACCACCGTCTCCAAGCTGTATGCCGGTGGCGCGGTGCTGCTGGGCAAACTGTCGACGCATGAATTCGCGCATGGCGGCCCGTCGTTCGACCTGCCCTGGCCCGCGGCGCGCAACCCATGGAATCGCGACCATTTCACGGGCGGGTCGTCGAGCGGGTCTGGCGCCGGAGTCGCTGCCGGGTTGATGATGGGATCGCTGGGGTCCGATACCGGCGGATCGATCCGCAATCCCGCCGCGCTTTGTGGACTGGTGGGTTTGAAACCCACTTACGGATTGGTCAGTCGACGCGGGGTCTATACCAATTCCTTCAGCTACGACCATGCGGGTCCGATGACCTGGACGGTCGAGGATTGCGCCCTCATGCTGCAGGCGATCGCCGGACACGATCCCGGCGATCCGGCCAGCGCGGATCGCTCGGTGCCAGACTATCGGGCCGCGCTGACAGGCGGCATCGAGGGTCTGCGCATCGGCGTACTGCGACACCTGTATGAGGACGACGTGCCGATTCACCCGGAAGCGAAAGCGGCGTTGGAAGCCGCGTTCGACGTGCTGCGTGGCCTGGGTGCTGTGCTGGAGGACGCGCGGATCAGGCCCGCCGTCGACTATCACGCGGTGAAGATCACCGGGGCCGAGAGTGAGTTGTTCTCGGTCCACGAGCCGGTCCTGCGCAAACGTCTGGCAAATTTCGGAGAGGATTTCCTCGGGCGGGCGCTGGGTGCGCTGCTGATTTCGGGAGCGGACTATATGCGCGCCTCCCGACAACGGCGGCGGATGATCGCCGAAATGGCACCGCTCTATGCCAAATACGACGTCCTGGTCACGGCCGCGCCTGGCCCGGCCGCGAGGCTGGATTCCTGGCGGACGATCAATTTCTGGCAACGCAATTCGGTGACCACACCGTTCAACGTGACGGGTGGGCCGGCGCTGGTGCAGTGCGTGGGCTTCACCTCGGACGGATTGCCGCTCTCGATGCAGGTGGTTGGGCGACCGTTCGACGATGCAACCGTGCTGCGGGTCGCCCACGCTTATGAGTCCGCCACACCCTGGAAGGCGCGGCGGCCGGCTTTGGAGCCGGATGCGGCAGTCTCGACCGCTCAGCCGCCAGTGCCGGAGCCGGCCAAGTCCGAGATCGGGCAGGTTCGGCGCAACGAGATCGCTGACCTCTGCAAGCGGGCGGGACTGACGCTGAACGAGCGGCACTTCGAGCAGTTATGCGCGACAGCCCCCTATGTGGAGGAGATGACCGGCCATCTGTCGCGGGATCTGGGGTTCATGGATGAACCGGCAAGCGTGTTCCAGTTCGACGGGTAAAACCGACGAAGCGCAACCATGGCTGGACCGACGGCCGGGACGCTCCGCGCTGCCGTGGCCGTCCTCCGGACTGCATCCGGGGGGCCGGCCTACAGGTGGCGTCATTCGTGCGCGCTGGTCGGTGGTCACGTGTCGGTCGCCAGTGGTGCGCGGTCAGGACAACGGGATCAACCCCGCGTCCCGGCATGCGCAGCACTGCCGAACCAATTGCGACAGGGGCGATCGGTTGGATCTACCGCCAGCCAGCCACACGCTCACATGCGCGCATTTCCGCTGGATTGATCTTTTCCCACTGCGATATGGACATGGTTTCATTGTCGCTCATTTTTTCGTTCATGCAGGTGCAGTATTTTGCAATCACCGTGATACCGGCCTTCTCGGCCTGGTTGTCCAGGACGCATTGCCCCACCCATTTGGCATCGTCGGGACCGGCATGGGCGGCGCTGCCACCCAGCACCGAGGCGGCGACGAGGAACGCGAGAGCTATTGTCTTCATCGGCATACTTTCAACGATCATGAATTCAGCAGGATGTTGAGTTGGGTCAACACCTGGCAGTTATGCGTGAGGTTCATGAACAACACGTAAAGAGCCGGCCGCGCCGAAGGCCATGCTGCAACGGCATGACGGGTCTGCCGTCAAATACCCTGCACAGGGCCGAGCGCCGCCCACGACGCATGTCTAGTCGTGCGTGGGTATTCGGTGGGCGGTCGACGCGACCATCCCTATGGCGGCCGGTCGGCTCGGTCGTTGTTTGTTGGGTGTTCCGGGGGCCCTCAAGCCCCCGGGGGAAACTTAGCTCAGCGGCGCCCCGTCCAGTTCCTCGGCCCGATCTACCTTGATCAGGACCGCGAATCCCTTCTTGTCCGGGTCACGGTCCTTCTCGGGCTGGACCAACCGGCGCCAGACTTCCTCGTATTCCGGGCCGGATTTGCACAGGCGGGCAGTGCCGTAGAAGCGGGCGATGCCGCCCTTGGGCAGGATCCCGTCGACCCGGAGTTGCGGCTTGCGGAAATACACCGTCACCTTCGATCCGTCCGCCAGATTGTCGGCGGTGGAACCTTTTCCCCGCTCCCATAGTGCCAAATGGTTGTCGTCGAACACCATGGCACTGCCGCGTGGGGTGATTTGCGCAAACCCGTTCGGCAGGACGGATCCCACCAGGCAGACATGTTCGGGGAAGGCGGTGTTGATGGGATCGTGCAAGATCTTCGGAATGGTTGCCACGGGAAAGAACTCCTACAGGGTCAGCAGCGCCTGGGCGCAGGTGTCCAGGATCGTGTCCTCGTCCAACCCGTACTCGCGGTACAGGTCGGGGATGTCGCCGCTCTGGCCGAAATGGTCAGGGCCGAGCGGAAAGACGGATTGACCGCGGACGGCGCCCAGCCAGGCATGGGTGGCGGGATGTCCGTCCAGCACGGTGACCAGGGCAGCGTTACGGGCCAGAGGGGCCAGAATCGTCTCGATATGGGATGCGGCCGTGCGGTTCCCGGCCCGTCTCGCCCGCAAGGCAGCGAGCCAGCCCGCATGCAGCCGGTCCGGGGAGGTGATGGCCAGCAGGCCGGCGCCGGGTTCTTCCTCCGCCAGGATCGCGAAGGCGGCTTCGGCTTCGAGCGCCACCGGCCCCTGATAGGCCAGCGCGATCCGCCCTCCCGACGCCGGAGGCACGACCCAATGCGCGCCCGCGATCACGGCGGCGGGATCCAACACACGAGCCTTCTGGTCCAGCGCGCGCGTGGACAACCGCAGCCAGACGGCCGATCCGTCAGGACGCTGCATGAAGTGCAAGGCATGACGGAGCAGAATGGCCAGTTCATCGACATGGGCCGGCTCGAAACTGGCCAACCGGTCAGCGGCCATGCCGATCAGCGGCGTGTTGATCGACTGGTGTTGTCCGCCCTCGGGCGCCAGCGTGATCCCGGACGGGGTGGAGACCAGCAGGAACCGCGCGTCCTGGTAGCAGGCATAGATCAGCGCATCGAGGCCGCGGTTGACGAACGGATCATACACCGTGCCGATCGGCAGGATACGCGCCCCGGTCATGGCCGGCGCCAAGCCGGCGGCGCCCAACAGCAGGAACAAGTTCTGTTCGGCGATCCCAAGCTCGATATGCTGGCCCTTGGGCGACATGCCCCAGCGTTGGGCGCTGGCCAGCTTGGCATCGCGGAACACGTCGTTGCGGGTATGGCGGTCGAAGATTCCGCGCCTGTTAACCCAGGGCCCGAGATTGGTGGACACTGTAACGTCCGGGCTGGTGGTCATGATATGGGCGGCGAGGTCCTTCAGATCGCCCTGGCCGCGCCCGATTTCCGCCAGGATTTCGCCGAACCCGCCCTGGGTGGACATTTTCCGCCCGGCGGTCTTCGGCGCCGGTAGCGCGTCCGGCACATGGATCGCCGGCGCGGACAGGGCGCGCCCCTCCGGCGTCAGCGGCGTACCGAACGGGCAATTTTGCAGAAATTCGCGCAGTTCGGCTTCCGGGACGTCCAGCCCCTCGAACAGGTCCCATTCATGGCCGGGGCGGATGCCCATATCGGAGCGGAACTGATCCATCTGTTCCTTGGTCATCAAGCCGGCATGGTTGTCCTTGTGGCCGGCGAACGGCAGGCCCATGCCTTTGATGGTGTAGGCGATGAAGCAGGTCGGTTGGTCTCCCTCGGCGGCGGCAGCACGCATATGCTCGATCATCGTTTCGATGTCGTGGCCGCCCAGATTGGTCATCAGGGCGGCGAGTTCGGCGTCGTCCAACGCATCGATGATGGTCCGTGCGCGGGACCTGCCGAGGTCGGCAAGCAAGGCCTGTCGCCACGCCGCGCCGCCCTGGAAGGTCAGCGCCGAATAGAGGCTATTGGGGCAGTCGTCGATCCAACGACGCAGTTCGTCGCCACCCTCTCGCGCAAAGGCGGCTTCCAACTTACGGCCGAACTTGATGGTGACACAGTTCCAGCCCATGTCGCGGAACAGGCCCTCGATACGCCCGAACAGGCGGTCCGGGACGACGGAATCGAGGCTCTGGCGGTTATAGTCGATGATCCACCACAGATTGCGGATGTCGTGTTTCCAGCCTTCCAGCAGGGCTTCGTAGATATTGCCCTCGTCCAGTTCCGCATCCCCGGCGATGGCGATATGCCGCCCCGGCGCGATGTCGTTCCGACCCAGGTCGTGCAGGCGGACATAGTCGGCCATCAGGGCGGAGAAGCTGGTCATGGCGACGCCGAGGCCGACCGAGCCGGTGGAGAAATCGACTTCCGGCCCGTCCTTCACGCGGGACGGATAGGGTTGGGCACCGCCGAACTGGCGCAACCCGGCCATCTTCTCCTGGATTTGGCGGCCGAACAGGTAGTTGATGGCGTGGAACACTGGCCCCGCATGCGGCTTGACGGCGATGCGGTCCTGCGGCCGGGCGATCTCGAAATACAGCGCCGACAGAATGGAGATGGACGACGCGCAGGACGCCTGGTGCCCGCCGACTTTCAACCCGTCGCGGTTGGGGCGGACATGATTGGCGTTGTGGATCATCCAGGCCGACAGCCACAGAAGCTTGCGCTCAAGCTGCCGCAGGACATGCAGGTGGCGAGCGTCGGAGGCGGAGGCTGGCGCGATGGTAGTCAGCGGTGCGTTCATGACGGCCTCTCCCCGGCGGTGCTGAGGGAACATAGGGGTACCGGGCCCGTTTGGCACCGGATGATCGACGATGGAGATGGGATTGTGAGCGCCCTGTTGCGGGTTCGAGCCGGATGTCTTGACCGCTGACGCCGACCGCCGGGAGCGCGCGCCTACCTGCCAGTTCGGACCAAAGCCTGAAGCGCGCGCACCGGTGGCGACGCGGCGATCAGGTGCCAGAGATTGCGGAGCGGTTCATTGCCGAGAAGGATGCCGCGAATGATGAATCCCGCACCCAGCAGAGGGGCCTCGCGGTAGACGTTGCGCCCGAGCCTGGCGTAGCGATAGCCATAGATCGTGCGGCGCTCCGCCCGGGACAGACGGTGGCTCTGGGCCTGGATGTGCGATCGGATGACCGGCCAGCCTATCTCGATATCCTTTCGCCAGGATTGGTGCGACATGCCGGTCGGCTGGGTATGGGTCGTGGTCAGGACTTCATCGATATGGTCAGTCTCCCCAGTCAGGGCGACCCGGATGGCGAAGTCCTGGTCGTCGACCAGCTTGATGCCCTGGGTGAAACCGCCGACGGCCCGATAGGCGGAGCTCCGCGCCATCATGACCGAGGGCATGGCATTACTGCTGACCAGCATTCTACGCCAGCCGTCTGGGCCGATTGGCGGCGACTGCGTGGAGAAGATCCGGGTCCGGACGGTGCCATCGAGTGCGACGTTCGAGGCATCGCAGGTGACAAACACGACCTCCGGCCGATCCTGCATGCGGGCGACCTGGCGGGCGAGCTTTTCGGGAAGAAACTCATCATCGGCATCCAGGAACGCCACCAGCTCCCCGTGCGACTGGGCGAACCCGGCGTTGCGGGCGCCGGCGGAATGCAGATTCTTGTCCAACGCGACCAGGGTCACGTCACCGCGGGCGGTCTCGGCTTGCAGGATGGCGCGGGTGTTGTCGGTGCTGGCATCGTCGATGGCGATGATCTCGACGGGACGGTAGGTCTGGCGGCGCACCGACTCGATGGCCCGCACCACGGTATCGGCGGCGTTGTAGCAGGGGATCAGGACCGTTACCAAAGGGTTCGCCATGCTAGACGGCTCCTGCTCACTTCGAAACAACGGGGTGAGGTATGCGCGACATCGGGCGAGGTCGACAACCTGTGCGGGTATCGTGTCGTGGAACGCCAGGGTTGATCATCCGGTACCGGGCGGCATGGGACGGCGGCCCACCACCGATCACCCCCGTCCCTACCCCACGGTCATATCCAGCCACCCCCGCTGGTCAAACCGGCCACGATCCCCCGACCTCAGCAAGACCGTCGTTGTGTCCGATTCCACGATCGCCGGCCCGGATACAGTCTGATCCGCGGCCAAAGCGCCGAAATCAAACACTGGGATCTCGGTCCAGCCGCCCAGATACACCCGCCGGTTACCTTTGGCCCCAACCGGCAACGTTGAACCCGACGCGGATGCCGTCGCCGCCGCCGGCAGACGCCCGATCACCGACATGCGGGCATTGACCAGAACCACGTCCTGATCGCGCAACGCATAGGTATAAAGTGCCTCATGCGCGCGGTGGAACGCTTCGCCGAGGTCCTGGGCGAGGGTCGGCGCTTCCCAATCCAGGTCATGCAGCGGCACGGCGATCTCAAACACCTGCTCGCCGTATCGCATGTCGGCGGAGCGCAGCGCCACCACCTGCCCCTCATACCATGACAGGCGAGCGCGGCCTTCCCTTTCCATGTCGGCGAACGAGGCCTTCAGCGCGGCGACGTCGATGCCATGCAACTGTCCCTGGCCACGGGTGAGCTCCACCCGCAGGTCGGTGTTCAGCATCCCCCAGGCGGACAGGACCGAGGCCGCGACGGGCACCACCACCCGCCCGATTCCCAGTTCCGCGGCGACTGAGGCGACATGCAGCCCCGCCGCGCCTCCGAATGCCAGCAACGCGAACCCGCGCGGATCGACACCACGGCGCACCGTGGCCACCCGCACGCCATCCGCCATGCGGGTGTTGACCAGACGATGAATCCCGCCGGCCGCCTCCGCCACGCCGACGCGCAGCGACTCGGCCAGACTCTGCATGGAGGCCGCCGCCGCCGCTACATCCAGCAGGCGCCGCCCGCCCAGGAAATTCCCCGGATCCAGGTAGCCCAGGACCAGGTTGGCATCCGTCACGGTTGGCAAGGTGCCACCCAGGCCATAACAGGCGGGCCCCGGATCGGCGCCCGCGCTCTCCGGCCCGACGGCCAACAGCCCGGCCCGATCGATCTTCCCGATCGAGCCTCCCCCCGCCCCCAACGTCACAATGTCCAGGCTCGGCAGCGCGATCCGCGCGTTCGCCACGGTCTTGCCATCCGACAAGGTCGGCAACCCGTTCCGCACCAGGGCGATATCGGTGGACGTGCCGCCCATGTCGAAAGCGATCAGGTCCTTTGCCACCCCCTCTCGCGCCAGGGCCACCGCCGCGGCAACCCCGCCAGCCGGCCCGGACAGGGCGGTGCCCGCGGCCAATCTGGTGGCCTCGGCCACCGAGGCCACTCCGCCATGCGACAGGATCACCAGCAACTCGCCGCGATACCCCGCGTCTTCCAGGCGCGTGCGCAGCCGGCCCAGATAGTTCTCGATCACCGGACCGACAGCGGCATTGGCCACGGTGGTGGAAAACCGTTCGAATTCCTTGATCTGCGGCAACACGTCCGAGGAAGTCGTCACATAGGCGTGCTGCAAACGGGCCCGCACCGCGGCCTCGGCTTGACGCTCATGCGCGGGATTGCGCCAGGCATGCAGGAAGCAGATCGAAACGGCCCGCACGTCGTCCTTCGCCAGACGTTCGATGGCCGCGTTCAGGGATGCTTGGTCCAACGCGGTCTCGACCGAGCCGTCCGGACGCATCCTCTCCCGCACCCCGAGGCGCAGGCGGCGTGGCACGAGAGGTTCCGGCGGCGCCATCCGCATGTTGTAGCGCTCGGGTTTCAGGCCCTCGCGCATTTCGATGACATCCCGATGACCTTCGGTGGTCAGCAAACCGACCCGTGCCGCCTTGCCCTCCAGCAGGGCGTTGGTGGCGACCGTGGTGCCGTGGACAATGCGGGATGTGGCCGCCAGCAGGTCACGCGCCGTCAGCCCCAGGCGTTCGGCGGCCAGGGCGACGCCTTCCAGAACCCCGTCGGACTGGTCGGCGGGCGTGGAGGCGGCCTTGGCGATGATGGTCTGGCCGTCGGGGCCGGAAACGACGACGTCGGTGAACGTGCCGCCCACATCAATGCCGATGGTATAACGCGCCGCGGACGCCGACATGCGGGAACTCCCTGGTTTGCGTATTGGAAACTATCGGTTGGAAGAGAGCGCCGCAACGCGGGCCTCCCGCTTCGGATCTCGCCCCGGATCCCGCACCAGATCCTCCCTCAGATCATGCACAGGGGCGGTGGCCGGTTGCGACCGGCACGCCGAACCGTCACACTACCCCCAGGAAGGTGAGCCATCCTGAGCCCGCCACCACTTCTGGCACCATCCACCATTGGGAAATGTCCGTCATCATGTCCGCAACCGCATCGCGCTTCTCCGGCCTGACCCCCCTCCTCGCCCCCCGATCGGTCGCCGTTCTGGGCGCATCCAGCGACCCGACCCGTATCAGCGGCCGGCCGATCGCCTTCATGCGCTCCCAGGGGTTCCAGGGTGAGCTGTATCCGATCAACCCCAACCGTGCCGAGGTCCAAGGGCTGAAAGCCTACGCCTCCATCGCCGATCTGCCGGCTACCCCGGATGTGGCGATCGTCGCAGTGCCGGCCGACGTCGCCGCACCCGCGGTCGAGGAACTGGGCAAGCGCGGCGTCAAGGCAATCGTGATGTTCACCGCCGGGTTCGCAGAGATGGACGACGACGGCGCCATCGCCCAGGCCAAAATGGTGGCGACCGCGCGGTCCTATGGGATGCGTATCCTCGGACCGAATTGCCTGGGCGTGTTCGATGCCAGACGCGCCTATTACGCCACCTTCTCTTCGTCCTTCGACTCCGGCTGGCCCGTCCTGGGACGCATCGGCATCGCCAGCCAATCCGGCGCCTATGGCACGCATCTCTACACCCTCGCCCGCAACCGCCGTATCGGCGCATCGCTGTGCGTCATGACCGGCAACGAAGGCGACGTCACCGTCGGCGAGTGCATCGGCTGGCTGGCGGAGAACCCTGATGTCGACGTGATCGCCGTCTATGCCGAGGGCATCCGTGAGGCGCCGGGCCTGATCGCCGCCCTGGAAGCCGCCCGTGCCGCCAAAAAGCCCATCATCATGCAAAAGGTCGGCCGCAGTGAGCTCGGCACCAAGGCCGCGAAGTCGCACACCGCCTCGATCGCCGGCGACGACGCGGTGACGGAAGCGGTGATGAACGAGTTCGGCGTCGTGCGCGCCCGCAACTCGGAGGAGATGCTGGACATCGCCCATACCGCGACCCGGAAGATCTATCCGGTGAAGAATACCTTGGGCGTGATCACGGTGTCGGGTGGTGCCGGCGTGCTGATCAGCGACGTCGCGGAGAGCGTTGGTCTGTCGATGCCGGAAATGCCGCTGGATGCCCAGAAGCGGCTGCGCGACCTGGTACCGTTCTGCGCCCCTCGCAACCCGGTCGACGCGACCGCCCAGGTCGCCAACGACGTCAGCCTGGTCAAGACATTCACCGAATCGATGGTGCGAGAGGGCGGCTATGCCTCGGTGCTGGGCTTCTTCAGCATGTCGGCGTCGTCCCGTCGCTGGCCCGACACCCGTGAGCAGTTGAATATGGTGCTGAACGAGAATCCCGGCAGGCTCTATTGCCTGTCCGTGATCGTTCCACCGGAACGACGCGATGAGCTGGAGGCGGATGGCTGGGTCGTGCACGAAGACCCCACCCGCGCCGTGGTCGCGATCGATGCCATGGGCCGCTATGGCGCCGCTTTCGCCGCCGCTCCCGGTGCGCCCGCTCCCTCGGTTCCGCCGGTCACCTTGCCGGCCACCAACCCGTCCGAAGCGGAAGCGAAGCGGATGCTCGCCGCCGTCGGCATCGCATCGGCGCCGGAAATCGACTGCACCAGCGCCGATCAGGCCGTCGCCGCGGCGGAGAAGTTCGGCTTCCCGGTGGTGATGAAGATCCTGTCGCCGGATATCCTACACAAGTCCGAAATCGGCGGCGTGCTGCTGGATATCGGCGACGCGGCCGCGGTGCGCGAGGGCTACACGACGTTGCTCGCCCGCGCCAAGGAAGCGGCACCCAACGCGAAGATCGAGGGTGTGTTGGTCGCCAAGCAACTCAAGGGCGGCGTCGAGTGCATCCTGGGCATCCACCGTGACCCGGTGTTCGGCCCGATGGCGATGTTCGGCCTGGGCGGTATCTTCGTCGAGGTGATGAAAGATGTCGTGTTCCGGCGTGCCCCGTTTGGCGCGGACGTGGCGGAGCAGATGATCCGCTCGATCAAGGGTGCGCCGCTGCTGCTGGGCGCACGCGGGCGTAAGCCGGTGGACATCAAGGCCCTGGCCGACACGTTGGCGCGCCTGTCCGCTTTTGCGGTCGCGGCCGGTCCGAACCTGCTGGCGGTCGACCTGAACCCGGTCTTCGCCATGCCTGAGGGTGAGGGCGCCTTCGCCGTCGATGCCGTGATCGAAATCGGCGACGGGGCGCACTGAGGCGGCATTTCCCCAGTCGTGCAACCGTCCTGACCGGTCACCCTTGGCGGCATCGCCCCGAGGGTGACCGGAGCGGGGCGTTTCCGCCTTTTCCGCCGGAAACATATCTGGCTGCGCGATACCGTGCGGGGCAACCACGAAATAGCATGACAACCCGATCCCGCGTCCTCTAGCGTCCCGTCACCGTCGCAAAGGCGGGACTGGCGTAAAGACGCCGAACGGGAGGTACACGTGCTATCAAGAAGACTGTTCAAGGGCGCTGTCGCGCTCATGACGATGAGCCTGTTCGCCATGGGCGCTTCGGCGCAGGGCGTGGGCAACTGGCCGAACAAACCGGTCCGCATCATCGTCAATTTCGCGCCGGGCGGATCGACCGACAACGCCATGCGTCCCTTCGCGGACCGCCTGTCCCGGGCGCTGGGCCAGCAATTCGTCATTGAAAACAAGGGGGGTGCGTCCGGTGCCCTGGGGCTGGAAGCGGCCGTGAAGTCTCCCGCGGACGGCTACACATTCGTCGCCACCCCGGCGCTGAGCGTCACCATCCTGCCCAACATGCGCAAGCTGCCGTTCGATGTGTTCACGGACTTGGCCCCGGTCAGCCAGTTCACCGACAGCACTTTGCTGGTCGCCCTGCATCCGTCGATCCCAGCGAACTCGATCCCGGAACTGGTGGACTATGTAAAAAAGAACCCCGGCAAATTGAGCTGGGGCACCGCCGGCTTCGGCTCCCAGGGGCACATGATCGCCGAGGCGTTCAAGCTGGCCGCCGGCCTCGACATCCTGCATGTGCCCTATCGCGGCGGCGGCGAGTCGCTGACGGACTTCCTGGCCGGTGTCGTGCAACTGCATGCCGATCCGAACACCCTGCCGCATATCACGGCCGGCAAAGGCAAGTTGCTGGCGGTGCTCGACCGGCAGCGGCATCCCGATTTCGCGAACGTGCCAGTGCTCAAGGAGTTCTATCCGACGATCGATTTCTTCGGTTGGTTTGGTCTGTATGCGCCGGCTGGAACGCCAGACCCGATCATCCAGAAACTGGCCGCGGAGATGAACAAGATCGCCCGTGAACCCGACCTCGCGGCACAGTTCCTGAAACTCGCCTTGCGGCCCAATCCTGGCACCCCAGCCGAATTGGCGGCGAGCACGAAACAGGACTACGACCTGTATGGCAAGCTGGTGCGGCAGTTGAACCTGCGGATGGACTGACCGCGACTTCGCGCGCGACACACGGAGGCAACCGGCGGCGCTTCATGATCGGCGCGCCGCCGGTTTGACCGACGCAAGGTCGACGATACCTGAGGGGCAATATCCCGGGGTCGTCATAACCCGACGAGTCCCCGCCCCCGTCAGCAGCAACTCTCACAATGGCCGAATGCGGCATTCTCCTCGTCAGGCTTGGCCTCGACCCGGGTTTCATCGCCCCGTTTTCGACCGTGGGTGTGCGATTTTGATGTTCGAAGCGGGAGGCATTGGGGTGATGCAAGGATCCTGGGGCAAGGGAATCAGCTAAATGTTTACTTTTTGTTCTAAGCCGAGCGCGGGATCGGTGGCAAGCTAAAAGTGGATTTCGGCGGTAAGATGCGGGTCTTTGGGGGCAAAACCCTCGGGTTTGTGGTGTTTTGCCTGGATTTTGGGCGATGGTTAACAGAAATCCAGAATGGTTAATCGAACGCAAAACTGGCTGCTGGCGATTTTCGTCAAAGCTCACATCCGAGTTTCGGATCGTGCTATTAGCCTCTGATATAACACAATATATCGGGCTTCTTGAGATTCTACTTTAAATATGGATTTTCGGTAATCCGTTCCGATCGGGCGCGGATAAGGGGGTGTTTCGTTACGAGGCAATGCGGGACTCGGGGGGTATTGTTCCGGTTCCATGCGGTTAACCCTGTCGTTCATGATTGCCTGCGGATTGGGCAGATCACTGCTTTCGAGACGGGCCAGAGACCGGTCAGAGACGGGTGGGCTTGGGGAACACGGCTCCGAGCCATAATGAAAACTGCTGCCCCATCAATGTCAGCTTCGGCGTCGTATCGGTGGGTCGTGTCAGGCTACGGATTCGCCTGCCCAGCGATCGCGGAGGACTGCGCCGGTTCGACCAGCCGCTCGACCGCGAACATGCTGCGCCGAACCGCTGACCGACGGCTCGGCGGTTATTGGGCGGCGTTACAACCCGTATAGCCCGACCGCATTGTCCCGGAAGACCGCCGTGTGCTCGGCATTCGACAACCGGATCGGAAACGCCGTGACAGGATCGTCGTAATCCCAATGCGGGTAGTCCGTGGCAAACATGATCTTGTCCCAGCCGATCCAGTTCAAGGTATCCCGCAAATGGTCGGGATGTTCCGGTTCTTCCATCGGCTGGGTGGTGAACCAGAGATGTTCCTTGATGTATTCCGACGGCGGACGTTTGCACTCCGGCACCTCATGCCGATTTCGCTCCCAGTGCTTGTCCAGGCGCCAGCACAGGGACGGCAGCCAGGCGAACCCGCCCTCGATCATGACGAACCGCAGACGGGGGAACTTCTCGAACACGCCTTCCAGCGCCAGGCTGGCGATTTGCGCCTGGAAGCTGTGCACATTGATGTGGTGGTCCTGCAGGTAGTAGCTGGGCCAACCGCCACCGGTGGAGGCATAGCCGCCGCCGACGCTGTTCACATGCACCGCGAATGGCAGCCCCGCCGCCTGGGAGGCCGCGAACATCGGCCAGTAGCGTTTGCGCCCCAGCGGTTCGTTGGTCTTGGAGGGAATCAGGATCTGGATGAAGCGACGGTCATTGGCGCGACGGGCGATTTCCTCCACGGCCAGATCGGGATCTTCGTGCGTCACGACGATCGAGGCTTTCAGCCGCGGATCGGACTTCACCCAATGCTCGATCTGCCATTCGTTGACCGCTGTGGACAGCGCCGCATCCAGATCGTTGTTCCGCGCCGCCCCATGCAACGGTGCCAGCACGCCCACCGCGATGTCGTTGGGGTTCAGCAACTGCGCCTGCATGAAGGCAAGATCGGACCCCGGCGGGCCTCCGTTCGGCGGCCAGGCGTCGCGGCGCGCGGTGGCCGGGGCGGCTTTCGGGTATTGCGTGCCGGTGGTGAATGGCGTGCGCGGCTGGGCGCCGTAATCCGCCAGATGACGCTGCCACCGCTCCGCCAGCCAGGGATACAGTTCCTTGTTCGAGCGCATCGTCGGATGGATGTCGCAATCGACGATCCCGGCCTTGTTGCCGATACCGGTGTTGCGGTCGAGGACTTCGCTCATGACAGCGTCTCCTTCAGGCTTGGATAGGTGGCCAGCGGGTTGTCCACCGCGATCTTGCGGATCAGATCAGGCGACAGGCCGGGAGGCAAGGCATTGTTGCCCTCGAAATGCCAATGCGGGAAGTCGGTGGAGAACAGCAGGATATCGTCGGCGCCGATATGCTCCAGGATCCGATTGACCTCATCGGCGCCGGGGGCATCGAAAGGTTGGGTGGTGAAGCGCACATGCTTGCGTACCAGATCGCCGGGGGATTGGGTGAACCATGGCGTTTCTCCGCGCAGACCGCGCCAGGACTTGATGGCGCGCCACAGGAAGGCGGGCAACCAGGTGACGCCGGACTCGACCAGCACGACGCGCAATGTCGGAAAATGGTTGAACACCCCCTCCCCCATCAGCGACAGCAACTGGCTCTCGAAGCCCGCGGTCTGGGCGACATAGTCCTGGGTGAAATGCGACGGCCAACCGTTGGAGGTCGGCGCGTGGCGCATGGCGCTGCCGGCGTGGATGGCGATGGGCAGGTTGTGCTTTGTGGCGGCCTCATAGATGGGCCAGTAATACCGCCGTCCCAGCAGCATTTCGTTCATGGCGAGAAGTTGCACCTGGACGAAGCGCTTGTCGGTGGCTTTCCGCTCGATCTCCTGCGCGGCGTAGACGGGGCTTTGGACTGGCACGACAATGGCGGCGCGCAGGCGGGGGTCCTGGTCCAGCCACTGATCGGCGATCCAGTCGTTCACCGCCTGGCAGAGCGCCTGGGCCAGATCCTCGGAATGCACCGCCTGAGCGCCCCACAGGCAATGGATGATCGCGGCTTTTGTCCCGAAGCCATCCAGAGCATGGCGTTGCAGCAGAGACAGGTCAGTGGCGGCCTTGCCGGCCGGTGGACGCCAATCGGGGCGGCAGGTGATGGGGGCGTTGTTGGGATAGCTCGCCAGATCCAGCCCATCGGTGCCGCGGGAGGTGATCATCTCCAGCCAGGCCTCCGACATGTAGGGCAGCAGGGCTTTCATGGCGGGGACGGCGACGTGGACGTCGCAGTCGATGGCACCTGGAGGGAGCTGGGTCATGGGCGGTTCCGGTCGAGCTTGGTTGCCGGCCAGGGTAGCCGGGCCTGGGTGAGACGTCACGGGGGAAGCGCGGGGCTTCGCCCCGAACCCCGACCAGGGGCGCTGCCCCTGGACCCCGCCAAGGGCAACGGCCCTTGGAACCGGAACATTGGTGCGTTGGAGGATACGGCCCTACACGGACCTATCGCCGTCCGTGTAGGGCCGTATCCTCCAACGCACCAAAAGAATCGCATCCCAAAGGCCGCGCCTTTGGCGGGTCCAGGGCAGAGCCCTGGCGGGGTCCGGGGCGGAGCCCCGCGCCTTACCGCGTATACTTCACCGTCCCACTCACCCGAGGCCCACCCGCCGTAATCGAAACCGCCTCCGCCGGTCGCCGCGCCGGCACCCCCTGGCCCTCCCACAACCAGTAGACATTATCGCCGGCCCCGTTCACCGCCACCACCTTGTGCGCGCCCCGCGTATCGATCGCATGGATCGTTACCCGGCTGATCAGCCCACCTTCCAGCGCCCGCATGTCGTCCACCGCTTCGTGCACCGCATCGGCGACAGACGCGCCTTTCTTCATGTAAAGCACGATCGCCCGCGCGGTGCCGCAGCGGATTGTCATCTCTCCCGCCCCGGTGCAGGCCGCAGCGCCATACCGCGTATCGGCATAGGACCCCGCCCCCACGATCGGGCTGTCACCTAACCGTCCGGGATATTTCCACCCCCAGCCGGACGTGCTGGTGCCCGAGCAAATCCGTCCTGTCGCGTCCTGCGCCAGAAACACGGTGGTATCGCGGCCCACTTCGGGGTCGATCGCATGCCGGCACAAGGCGGCCAGGTCGGTATCGGGCCAGGCGGCTTTCTGACCAGTGGTCAGTTCCGCATCGAACCAGGCTTGCCAGGCCCGGCGGGAGTCCTCGATCAGGTTCTCGGCGGTCTCCGCGCCGATTTCCCGGGCAAAGCGGGCGGCGCCCTCCCCCACCAGCAACTCATGCGGCAGGCGACGCATGATCTCCCGCGCGACCGAGACCGGGTGCAGGAAGCCCATGAGCGCACCGACCGCACCGGTTCGCAGGGTGGACCCATCCATCAAGCAGGCATCCAGCTCGACCTCACCCAGAATATTGGGCCAGCCGCCACGCCCAACCGTGCGCACGGATGGATCAGCCTCGATCAGGCGGACACCGGCCTCGATCGCATCCAGCCCGTAGGCGCCTTCGGAGAGCAGGCGAGCGGTGGTAGGGACGCCAAGGGTGCCTTCGTTGTTGGTGAGCAGGATCATGTGGGACCTCCTGGACCGCGACCATACACGGAAACAGGGGTTGAAGACTCGCCGGCCACGCGCGTAACGGATGCCAACGTTTCGGAGCCCGTACCCTGTATGCAAGACCTGTTGGAAGCCGCTCTGCTGGGCGTGGTCGAGGGGCTGACCGAATTCTTGCCCGTTTCCTCCACCGGGCACCTGATCCTCGGCACGGAATTGCTGGGTTTTCAGGGTCCGCCAGGAAAAGTGTTCGAGATCGTCATCCAGTTCGGCGCCATCCTGGCCGTGCTGGTCGTCTACGCGCGCCGCTTCCTTGACGTCGCACTCGGTCTTCGTCACGACCCGGGGGCGAGGCGCTTCGTGATGGCGATCCTGCTCGCCTTCCTGCCGGCGGCGGTAATCGGGGTCTTCGCGCATGGTTTCATCAAGGGCGTGCTGTTTTCGCCCTTTGTGGTCTGCGTGGCCCTGATCGTGGGGGGCGTGGCGATCCTGGTCATCGAGCGGATGTACCCCGTTGCGACGGTCAATCAGATCGAGCGGTTTTCGCCCTGGTTGGCCCTGAAAATCGGTCTCATCCAGTGCATCGCCATGATCCCAGGCGTGTCCCGATCCGGCGCCACCATCCTGGGCGCGCTGATGATGGGGGTCGGGCGCAAGACCGCGGCGGAGTTCTCGTTTTTCCTGGCGGTGCCGACATTGGCGGGGGCGGCGGTCTACGACCTGTACAAGAACCGGGCCACCCTGTCGCTGGATGGCGGACTCCTGATCGTGGTCGGGTTCCTGGCAGCCTTCATCGTGTCCATGATCGTGATCCGTTGGATGGTAGAGTTCGTCAGCCGCCACGGCTTCGCGCCCTTCGCGTGGTATCGCATCGTGGTCGGTGCGGTGCTGCTGGCGGTGCTGCTGACCCGATGACCCGGCAATGCTGCCGATGGCCGGGGATGGCACCGTTCAGGCCCAGCCAGGCCGAACGTACCCATGCAACCACGACCCATGCAACCACGACCCATGCAACCACGACCCATGCGACCAATACCCATGCAACCACCGGGTGAGCGGCCAGATCGGACGATTTCGCCGCGCACCGGCTGAGGCCGTCTTCGTGTTCAAGGAGATTGGCGTTGCTGGAGCGGTTGCATCCGACCTGACATGTCTGACATCGGTGCGCGCCAGGCGGAGACAGCCAAAGGAACCGGGGCATGACTGAGAGGGTGATAGCCTGTTGGATCGGCGGATTGTCGTTGATTGCCCTGACGATTGCGATGCATGCGATCGGTCTTGTTCAGATAACGCTGCTCTTGCAGCGGCTCCTGAGGTGGATGGACGCCGCTCAACTGGAGCCCCGCTCGATCGTCTGGATGGCGCGCCTGACACTCGCCGCGACCGGGGCGGCGCTGGCGCTTCTGCATGCGGCCGAAGCGGCGATCTGGGCGCTCACCTTCTATTGGATCGGTGCGATACCGACCATGGCCGACTCCTTGCTTTATTCAATCGACTCGATGGCCACGCGCGGTTCGTCGGGCCTGGTGTTGGCCGAGGAATGGCGACTGATGGGTGCGCTGGAGGCCAGCGACGGCATGCTGCTGTTCGGTATCAGCACGGCGTTCCTGTTCACGGTGATGCTACGTCTCTGGGCGATGCTGACGGGCGGTGCCCTGGCGGCGGTAACACCCGCGGGAGAAGCGGCCAAAGCGGACCCGGGGCACATCGACAGTCGACCGCGTTAGAACACGGTAACCCTGCGTGAGGACGGGGACCACGTTGTGCCGGTTCATTTGATGGCACCGTTGGCAGGCTTCTTCCGCTCCGTTCCACAGGATCCTGACGGCGCGCATCCCCCGCGTATCGCCTCCACGCACGCCGCGAACGCACAGGCGTCGTACGCTTGCGTTCCGCGTCGGTTGGCCGAACCGCTCCGAGCCCGACTCGCCAACGCTATGCACACCTCCCCTTGCATCGTCGCGCCGCTCGGGTTCCTCTGGCGGTCTGATGAGCGAAACCGCCCCCACCGCGACCCTGGCCGCCAACGTCATGCATTTTGCTCGGCTGCTGCGGCGCGCCGGGCTGCCAGTCGGCCCGGCCGAGACGATCGCCGCGCAGCAGGCCCTGACGCATATCGACCTGGCCTCAAAGACCGAGACAAAAACCGCGCTGCGGACCGCCATGATCCACCGCCACGAGCATCGGCCGGTGTTCGACCAGGCATTTGCATTGTTCTGGCGCGACCCCACCGCCGCCGAACAGGCGGCCGCGATGGCGCTGCTGGAGGCGCAGAAGGAGAAAAAGCTCGAACGCCCGCCTCCGGCCTCTCGCCGCGTGGCCGAGGCCTTCGCGCCCAAGAACCAAGCCAAACCGCCGCCGCAGGATGAGCCCCCGGTGCAGGACGCGGTGCTGACCGTGTCCGATCAGGAGCGCCTGCAGCAGATGGATTTCGAGGCGATGGGCGCCGACGAAATCGCTGCCGCCAAGAGAGAAATCCGCCGGTTGGTGCTGCCGTTGGACCTGCGCCGGACACGGCGGCTGCGCCCGGATGCGCACGGGCCGGCGACCGATCTGCGTCGCACCATCCGCGCCAGCCTGCGTCAGGGCGGGGAAATCCTGTCCATCGCCCGCAGCCGCCGGGTCACAAGGCCTCCGCCCCTGGTGGTACTGTGCGATATCTCCGGGTCCATGTCCCGTTACGCGCAGATCTTGCTGCATTTCCTGCACGCGGTCACCAACGACCGGGATCGTGTGCATGTCTTCCTGTTTGGCACGCGCCTGTCCAACGTGACCCGCCAGTTGCGCGCACGCGACCCGGAGGTGGCGTTCCAGATGGTCTCCCATATCGTTCCCGACTGGTCCGGCGGGACGCGAATCGGGGAGGCTCTGTCCGGCTTCAACCATTTGTGGGCGCGCCGGGTGCTGGGTCAGGGCGCGGTGGTCCTGTTGATCACCGATGGGTTGGACCGTGACGGCGCGCACGGGCTGGCCGATAACATGGACCGCTTGCACCGATCCTGCCGACGGCTGATATGGCTCAACCCGCTATTGCGATGGAGCGGATTCGAGCCAAAATCACAAGGCATCCGGGCCATGTTGCCGCATGTCGATGAGTTTCGTCCCGTCCACAACCTGGCCAGCCTGCGTGGTCTGGTCGACCTGCTGTCGCGTCCCGCGCCTTTCCGGAGGGCTGTCGGGTGAGGCGCGGCAGGGCGGGGCTTCGCCCCGGACCCCGACCAGGGGCTCTGCCCCTGGACCCCGCCAAAGGCGACGGCCTTTGGAATGCGATTCTTTTGTCGTTTGAATCCCGGGGGCCTACCCGGACCTATCACCGTCCGGGTAGGCCCCCGGGATTCAAACGACAATGTTCCGGTTCCAAGGGCCGTCGCCCTTGGTGGGGGTTCAGGGGGCAAAGCCCCCTGATCGGGGTCCGGGGCGGTAGCCCCGCCCTGCCGCCCCTCTCACCCGACGGCATCGACAAAAGGATAGCGTCATGAGCACAAACGAAGTCGAAGACGTCCTCAGCACCGCCGCCGCCTGGCGGGCCGCCGGTGAACTGGTCGCCGTGGCGACGGTCACCGAAACCTGGGGCAGTTCCCCTCGCCCGGCCGGCAGTCAGATGGCAGTCACCAAATCCGGCCGCATGGCGGGGTCGGTGTCCGGCGGCTGCATCGAGGGGGCGGTCGCCGAGGCGGCCATGAAGACCATCGACTCCGGCGCCCCGCAATTGCTGGATTTCGGCGTGACGCATGAACGCGCCTGGGAAGTGGGCCTGGCCTGTGGCGGCAAGGTCAAGGTCTTCGTGGAAAAGCTGTCCTGAGCGGAGACCGCGTATGACCCCCGATATCCTCGCCGCCCTGGAACAGGCGAAGCGCGACAAACGCCCGATTGTTCTGGCTACGCAACTGCCGAGCGGAGAACAACGGCTGTTGCCCGATCCGGCAGCGCCGGCGGAGTTGAACGAGGCGGCCCAAACGGTGCTGCAATCGGACGAAAGCGGCACCCACAAGATCGGCGGCGTGGACTGGTTCCTGCATGCCTACAACCCGCCCTTGCGGCTGATCGTGGTCGGCGCCGTGCATATCGCCCAGGCGCTGGTGCCGTTCGCCACGCAATGCGGCTTCGCGGTCACCGTGGTCGATCCGCGGCGATCTTTCGCGTCGGATGAGCGCTTCCCCAACGTCACCATCTCCACCGAGTGGCCGGATGAAGCGATGGACGCGTTCAAGCCAGACAGCCGCACCGCCGTCGTGACCCTGACGCATGATCCCAAGTTGGACGACCCGGCGTTGGACCGCGCGCTGAAATCGAACGCCTTCTACATCGGTGCCCTCGGTTCCCGCCGAACCCACGCCGCTCGGCTCAAGCGCCTGCGGGAGCTCGGCCATACCGACGAAGCCATGGCACGCATCCGCGGCCCGGTCGGGTTGAATATCGAGGCCGTCACCGCGCCCGAAATCGGCCTGTCCGTCATTGCGGAAATCGTCGCCGTCCGCCGGGGCGCGCCGTTGCCGCCGAAGACCCCAGCATGAAGGTCCGCCCATGAAATTCGGCCCCGCCCCGCTGGACGAAGCCCGCGGCGCCATTTTGGCGCACAGCCAGCGTGTCGGCGAGAAAATGATCCGCAAAGGGTCATTGCTCGACGACGCTGCGATCTCAGTCTTGCGGGAGGCCGGTCGCACCGAGGTCATCTGCGCACGCCTGGAACCGGGCGACGTGCCCGAGGATATCGCCGCCGACCGGCTGGCAACGCCTCTGGTCGCGCCGCTGATCGCCCGCTCCCGCGCCGCCACCGGTCGGGTCAACCTGTCGGCCGAGGTGCCGGGGCTGCTGCGCGTCAATGCCGCGCGGATCGATCGACTGAACACGATCGATGAGGCGCTGACCATCGGCACCCTGCCCGACTACGCTGTGGTGGCGGCGAAGGACCTGGTGGCGACGATCAAGATCATCCCGTTCTCGGTTCCTGGCACGGTGCTGTCGGTGGCGGAAACGATGCTGCGCCAAGGCGGCTCGCCATTGAGCATGCACCCGTTCCAGCACTTGAAGGTCGGGCTGGTGGTAACCGAATTGCCGGGCCTGAAAGAGAGCGTCACCGACAAAACGATCGAAATCACGGAAGCACGGGTCACGCAACTCACCGGCACTCTGTTGCCAGCGGTGCGCTGCCCGCATCAGGTGGAAGCCGTCGGGCGAGCGCTGGAAGGACTGCTGGCCGCCGGAGCGGATCTGCTGCTGGTGATCGGCGCCTCGGCCGTGGTGGACCGGCGCGATGTCGGACCGGCCGGGATCGTGCAAGCGGGGGGTGAGATCCTGCATTTCGGCATGCCGGTCGATCCGGGGAACCTGATCTGCCTGGGACGGATCGGGCAGATCCCGGCGCTGGTGCTGCCGGGTTGCGCGCGCAGTCCCAAGCTGAATGGGATCGATTTTGTGCTCACCCGCCTCTTCGCCGGCCTGAAGGTCTCGGGCGATGACGTGATGCGGATGGGTGTGGGCGGTCTCTTGAAGGAAATCGACACACGGCCGTTGCCGCGGGAGAAGGCGCCGGCGACGCCTCGGTCCGGGGCGGCACCCCGCAGTGCGCCGACGATCGCCGCGGTGGTGATGGCGGCGGGACGGTCCCGGCGGATGGCTCCGCACAACAAGCTGCTGGTGGGCGACAAGGTCGGCAAGCCGATGATCGCCCGGGTGGTGGACAATGTCCTGTCGTCCAACGCGCGCCCGATCCTGGTGGTGACCGGGCATCAAGCCGAGCAGGTGGAGCACGCGTTGGGGGGGCGGCCGGTGAGGTATGTGCATGCGGCCGATTATGCAGAGGGTTTATCCGCCAGCCTGAAAGCGGGCATCGCCGCGGTGCCGCCGGAATGCGCCGCCGCCGTCGTATGCCTGGGCGACATGCCATTGGTGACCGGGCGGATGATCGATCGGCTGCTGTCGATGTATGATCCCGAGGAGGGACGCCTGATCGTGCTGCCGACCTTCCGCGGCAAGCAGGGCAACCCGATGCTGTGGGACAAGCGCTTTTTCCCCGAAATCCTGCAAATCACCGGGGATTCGGGTGCGCGTTTCCTGGTCGGCAAGCATGCCGAATTCGTCTGCGAGGTGGAGATGGCGGACGACGCGGTGTTGCGGGATTTCGACACGACAGACAGCCTGGCGACATTGCCGCCTCGCATGCGCCCCGAGGGGATGCAGTAGAAAGCGGATCGGACAGGGCGGGACTGGCAAGGGGACGACGCCTTCTTGCGCCGACCGCGGCGATGCCCAACCCCATAAGACCCGGGCCGATCGGCCTGAGGGTTGCGGGCTCGGGCACAGCGTCGATGAGCATCGTCAGCGAAACATGCGAAATGGTCGATGTCCTGGTGATTGGCGCGTGGATACGCCATCAATGTGCCGACCGTTCATATTATCGTTTTTAATACCAAACGGATCGTGCCTCCATGATATGAAGATGTGATATGAAGATGTGGTTGTTATACCTCCAGATTTGCCTAACTGGTCAGACTCCCACTACGAACCATTCGGTAACAGAAGAACCGGTATCATTTTCGGATACTGGTTGTAGATGACTTGATCCTCGGCCGATCCAGACCCTCGCCCCTTGCCCCGCCTTCCAATTCCGTTACCGTACCCTGCCACCAGCCCCTGGCCAGAACCCAGGAAGGATCACCATGCCCCGCCCGCCCGCGCCGACACCCCGCCCACAGGGGGCCCCGCTCGCCCTTTCCGGTATCCGGGTCGCCGATTTCTCCCACTTCATCGCCGGCCCCCTGGCCAGCATGATCCTGGCCGATCTCGGCGCCGAGGTGATCAAGATCGAGAAGATCGACGGCGGCGACGATTTCCGCCGCATCGGTCCGGCGGTGTCCGATCAGGAAGGCGCTCCATTCCTGTGGACCAACCGCAACAAGTCCGGCATCGCGCTGGACCTGAAGTCCCCACAAGGTCAGCAGGTTGCCAGCGACATCGTCGCCCGATCCGACATTCTGCTGGAAAACTTCTCTGCCGGCGTCATGGACCGTTTCAATCTGGGCTACGACGCGCTGTCGCGGGCGCATCCCCGCCTGATCTATGCCGCCGTTTCTGCCTACGGCCGCTCCGGCCCCCTGAAAGACCGGCTCGGCTTTGACCCCATCACCCAGGCCGAGAGCGGCTTCATGGCGCTCAACGGCGATCCCGATCAATTGGGTCTCCGCACCGGCCCTTCCATCATGGACATGAGCACCGCGATGATGACCAGCAACGCGATCCTGGCCGCGTTGTTCTCGCGAGAGCGCACCGGGAAGGGCCAGTTCATCGAAACCGCGCTGTTCGACCAGGCGGTGACCATGGTCGGCTTCCATGCCCTGAGCTACCTCATCACCGGACGGGAGCCGCAACGCTTCGGCAATGACAGCCGGGACACCGTGCCGACCGCAGCGTTCCAGACCGCGGACGGACCGCTCTATATCACCTGCGCCAACGACCGGACCTGGCAGCGCTTGGCAACGCAGGTGCTGGACCAACCGGCGCTGGCGACACATGCGGACTACGCGACCATGGCGGATCGCGTGCGCAACCGCGATCGGCTGCTGGCGCTGGTGCGGGAGATGCTCGCCACGCGACCGCGCGCATACTGGCTTGCCCGGATGCGAGAGGCAGGGGTGCCTGGTGGGGCCATCAACTCCATCGCCGAGGCCTTCGACGGCGCCGAGATCGCCCAGCGCGGTCTGGTCACCAGCATCCCGCACCCGACCGCCGGGTCGATTCCGAATGTCGCACTCTCGATCCGCCTGCACGGCACGCCGCTGGCCGACCCGGTGGCGGCGCCTCGGCTCGGCCAGCACACGGCCGAGATCCTGCGCGATCTGCTGGGCTATGACGCCGCTCACGTTCAGGGTTTAGTGGATTCCGGGGTGGTTCGACAGGCGTCCGACGCATAGGTCGGAAAATCTACTCATCAGTTGACTTTTTTTCCCCACGGTTTATTCGAGACCAGTACAACGATGCGCGAGGATCCATCATGCCCGACACCCGCCAGCCCAGCCCGAACCAGACCAGCGAAACCGATGTCGTCATCGTTGGCGCCGGTTTTGCTGGCATGTATCTGCTGCACAAGCTGCGCGGCGTGGGACTGAAGGCACGCGTGTTCGAAGCCGCGGACGGCGTGGGCGGCACCTGGTACTGGAACCGCTATCCCGGTGCCCGCTGTGATGTGGAAAGCATGCAGTATTCCTACTCCTTCCTTCCCGAACTGGAGCAGGACTGGAAATGGAGCGAGTTGTTCGCCGGTCAGCCGGAAATTCTGCGCTATGCCAATCATGTCGCCGACCGGCTGGACCTGAGGCGCGACATCAAGTTCGAAACCCGCGTCACCGACGCCAGTTTCGATGAGGCGACGCACCGCTGGACGGTCCGTACCAGCCAGGGCGATGTCGTGTCCTGCCGCTATTTCGTGATGGCCACGGGCTGCCTCTCGGCCGCGCGCCGCCCCGATTTCAAGGGTGCCGACAGCTTCAAGGGCGCCACCTACCACACCGGCCACTGGCCGCATGAAGGCGTCGACCTGACCGGCTTGCGCGTAGGCGTCATCGGCACCGGATCATCGGCGATCCAGGCGATTCCGGTGATTGCCGAACAGGCGAAGGAATTGTTCGTCTTCCAGCGGACGCCGAATTTCAGCATTCCGTCGCGCAACGGAGCGATGAACGAGCCCTACGAAAAGGCTTGGAAATCCGTCTATCCGCAGAAGCGGGAAGATGCTCGCCATTCCCGCAACGGAGTGCTGGCCAACCTGAACGACATATCCGCACTGGCGGTCGACGACAGCCAGCGCCAGGAGATCTTCGAGGCACGCTGGCGTAGCGGCGGCACCACGTTCATGGCCTCGTTCAATGACCTGATCTTCAACAAGCAGTCGAACGACACCGCGGCCGACTTCGTGCGCGGCAAAATCCGCTCCATTGTGAAGGACCCGAAGACAGCGGAATTGCTGGCACCGACGAACCATCCGATCGGCACCAAGCGGATCTGCGTCGATACCAACTATTACCAGACCTACAACCGCGAAAACGTCCATCTGATCGACGTCCACTCGGCGCCGATCGAGGAAATCACCCCAGATGGGCTGATCACCGGCGGGGTTGAATACAAACTGGACGTGATCGTATTCGCCACCGGCTTCGACGCGATGACAGGTGCGCTGACCGGTGTCGATATCAGCGGCCGTGGCGGCCTGAAATTGAAGGACAAGTGGGAAGCGGGTCCGCGCACCTATCTCGGCCTGATGACCGCCGGGTTCCCCAACATGTTCATGATCACCGGCCCGGGCAGCCCGTCGGTGCTGAGCAACATGATGGTGTCCATCGAGCAGCATGTCGACTGGATCACCGACTGCCTGACCTGGCTGAAAAGCCGCCAACTGGACTGCATCGAAGCAACACTCCCGGCCGAGGACGCCTGGGTGAAGCACGTCAACGAGGTCGCCTACACGACGCTGTACCCGTCTGCGAACTCCTGGTATATGGGCGCGAATATAGAGGGCAAGCCGCGCGTGTTCATGCCCTATATCGGCGGTGTCGGCACCTATCGCGCCGAATGCGACGAGATCGCGGCCAAGGGGTATGAAGGATTCCGTCTGGAAGGACCCGTGCGGCAGGCCGCGGCGGCGGAGTAGAACCTGGCTCCCGGGGGGATGGGTGGAACCCACCCGTCCCGCCGGCCGGCCGCGAGCAGGATGTACAAAGTCAGGTGATGACCGGCCAGCGCTGTGCTACGGTTCGCCCATGAGCATGGCCCTGCATCGTCCAATGACCGTGTCGGAGTTCCTCGAATGGGAGGAACGGCAGGAACTGCGCTGGGAATTCGACGGCTTCGCGCCGGTCGCAATGACCGGTGGGACCCTTGGGCACGGCGTAATCCAGGCGAACCTGATGATGGCGCTGGGCCTCCGGCTCCGCGGCACTCCCTGCCGAGCGGTGGGAAGTGATGTGAAGATTGTGGTGAGCGGGAGCGTTCGATATCCGGACGCGTTCGTGTTTTGTACGCCGATCACCCGGACGGCCACGGTCGCCGAAAAACCGGTGGTGGTCTTCGAGGTGCTCAGCCCCAGCACGTCCAGCACCGATTTCATCGTCAAGAACGAAGAGTATCGCGACACGCCCTCGATCGAACGCTATGTGATGCTGGCGCAAGACCGTCCGGCCGCGACAGTTTTTGCCCGTGTGGATGGCGATTGGGTCGGGCATGTCATGTCGGGCGACACCATCCTGGCAATGCCGGAGATCGGGATCGAGATCCCGCTGGCGGAGTTGTATGAGGGACTGACCTTCGAGGCACAGACGCCTGACTGATTCCGGCGGCCGACCACCATCGACAACTCATTTGCACCTGCCCCTCACCTGACGCACACTCCGCCCAACCCAGGCGTCCAGGGAGCACAGGCCGGTGACCACAACACTGCCCATCGACCAGATGATCGACCCGCAAAAGGGCATCATCAGCCGTGAGATCTTCGTCTCCCCCGAATTCCATCGGCAGGAACTGGAGAAGCTCTTCACCCGCGCATGGCTCTTCATTGGCCATGAAAGCCAGATCCCCAACCCTGGCGACTTCTACGTCTCTCGCATGGGCGAGGAATCTGTCATCCTCTGCCGCGACACTCAGGGTCAGGTGCACGTGTTCCTGAATTCCTGCCGCCATCGAGGCATGAAGGTGTGCCGCTACGAGCAGGGCAACACGTCCCTGTTCATCTGCCCGTACCATTCCTGGAGCTACACGACCGACGGCAAGCTGCAAGGCGTGCCACTGTATCGCGTGCTGTATGAAGGCCAACTCAACCGCGAGGAATGGTCGCTGATCGAGGTGCCGAAGCTGCACTGCTACAAGGGCACGGTATGGGCATCCTGGGACCCGGAAGCGCCGGACTTCATGACCTATCTGGGCGGTGCCGTGGATCACCTGGACCAGGTACTGGACTGCCGCGATGGCAGGCCCGGCGGGTCCGAGGTCATTGGCGTGCACAAGTGGATCCTGCCCACCAACTGGAAGTTCGCGGCCGAGAATTTTTTGGGCGACACCTACCACAACCCATCGCACCGTTCGGTGGACATGATCGGCATCGGCCCCAGCGCGCAACGCGGCCAAAGCGGGCGACGCGACAACGAATACAACCAGGGCCAGCATGTCTGGGTCAGTTTTCCGCAGGGCCACGGCATGCACAGCGTGCTGATGCCGGAGAAATTCGACTATCAGCCCAGCTATCTGCAATATCCAGAAGTCGACGAATATTTCCGCCATTGTTTCTATGAGCGTCAGAGGCGCCAGGGCGACAAGGCCCGACTGCTGCCCTTCACCGGCAATTTGTTCCCCAACACGTCCTATCACGGCCGCCAGCCGCGCGGCTTGTGCGTTTGGCATCCGCACAGCCCGACCGAGACGGAAGCCTGGCGCTTCTTCCTGGTGGATGCGGACGCGCCCGCCGCCGTGAAAGACGTGCTGCGGCGGTTCTACATGCGTTACTCGGGTCCCGCCGGCATGACCGAGCAGGATGATATGGAAAACTGGCTCTACGCCACCTCGGCCAGCAATGGCACCATCGCTCGCCGCTATCCGTTCAACTACCAGGCATCGATGGGTGCCTACAAAACCAACGACCCCATCCCGGGGGATGTGTCGTTGCAGATCACCGATCAGACGCCGCGCAACTACTACCGTGTCTACTCCCGATACCTGAAGGGTGACGGATGGGATTCGTTGCTGGGGCGCGACATCGATCCGATGCGCGCGGCAGCGGAGTAACCGCCATGTCGCTGTTGCCCCAAGCGACGATCGATGCGGCCCGGATCGCGAGCGATATCGATCCCGATCGCGGCCTGGTCAGTCGGGAGATCTTCGTCTCCCCCGAGTATCACCGGGCGGAGTTGGAGACGGTCTTCACCCGCGCCTGGCTGTTTGTCGGTCATGAAAGCCAGGTCCCCAATCCGGGCGATTTTTTCGTCTCCCGGATGGGAGACGGATCGGTCATTCTGTGCCGCGATTCCAGGGGTGACGTGCATGTGTTCCTGAATTCCTGCCGCCATCGCGGGATGAAGGTGTGCCGCTACGAACAGGGCAACACGTCCTTGTTTATCTGCCCGTACCATTCCTGGAGCTACACGACCGACGGCAAGCTGCAAGGCGTGCCGCTCTATCGGGTGCTGTACGAAGGCCAACTCGACCGCGAGGACTGGTCGCTGATCGAGGTCCCCAAACTCGCCGTCTACAAGGGCACCGTCTGGGCCTCCTGGGATCCGGAAGCGCCGGAGTTCCACACCTATATGGGCGATGCGATCGCGCATCTGGACCAGGTGCTGGACTGCCGGGATGGACGGCCAGGCGGATCGGAAGTGATCGGCGTGCACAAATGGGTCTTCCCGTCGAACTGGAAATTCGCGGCCGAAAACTTCCTGGGCGACAGCTACCACAATCCGTCGCACCGCTCGGTCGACATGGTCGGCATGAGTCCCAGCGCCAAACCCGGCCAGCGGCGTGACAACGAATATGCGAAAGCCAAGCGCATTTGGGTGGGTTTCCCGCAAGGCCATGGCATGACCGCCGGCATCGCGCCATCGGACAATGTCTACGAACCGACCTATGCCCAGCACCCGGAGATCGACGAGTATTTCCGTCATTGCTTCAACGAGCGCAAACGCCGACTTGGCGAAAAAGCCCGCCTGTTGCCGCTGGTCGGCAATTTCTTTCCCAACACCTCGTTTCATGGCCGCCAGCCGCGCAGCCTATGCGTCTGGCATCCGCACAGCCCGACCGAGACCGAAGGCTGGCGCTTTTTTCTGGTCGATGCGGACGCGCCCGCCGCGGTGAAGGACGTGCTGCGGCGCTACTACATGCGCTACTCCGGTCCCGCCGGTATGACCGAGCAGGACGACATGGAGAACTGGCTTTATGCGACAGCAGCCAGCAAGGGCACCGTCGCACGCCGCTATCCGTTGAACTACCAGATGTCGATGGACGCGCCGAATGCCACCGATCTCGGCCCCGGCCAGGTGGCAACGCAAATGACCGACCAGACTCCACGCAATTTCTATCGCGCCTACGCACGCTACCTCAGGGGCGATGCTTGGGCCTCGTTACTGGGTCATGACCAACACACCGCGCGGGAGGCGGCTGAATGAGCGACGTCAAGGAACGCCCAGCGTCTCGCCGGGGTCTGGCATGGTATGAGTTGAAGCAGGACATCGAGGATTTTCTCTATCAGGAAGCCGATCTGCTTGACCAGCGCCGCTTCAAGGAATGGCTGGACCTGCTGGCCGAGGATCTGGTCTATTTCATGCCGATCCGCCGCAATGTGAAGTTCGGCCAGCACGCCGAGAAGGAAAACACCCGCCAAGGCGAGGGCATTTCCTGGTTCGACGAAGACAAATGGACCCTCGGCAAGCGAGTCGATCAAATCCTAACCGGCGTGCACTATGCGGAAGAACCGCTGTCCCGTGTGACCCACATGGTCAGCAATGTGCGCCTCCTGGATGTCTCCCCGTCCGCCGAGGACCCGGAACAGGTCACCGTCGGCTGCCGTTTCCTGGTCTACCAGAACCGGGTGGAATACGAGAACTACACCTTTATCGGCCGCCGCACGGACACCCTGCGTCGCAACGGATCCTCCTGGCTGATCGCGCGCCGCGAATTGATCCTGGAACAGAACGTGCTGCTGGCGAAGAATCTCAGCATCTTCTTCTGACGGAGACAGAACATGGTCATTGTCATCGGTGTTGAAGTGGGTGCTCGTCTGTCGCTGGCCGGCGGCGTGACCGCCGAAGTGATCGAGAACATGGGAGACGGCGAATGGTTGCGGGTGCGGCTGCTGACCGTTCCCGCGGGATCGGGTGAAGCGGGGGCCGAGGAACTCTGCCACGCGACCGACGTCATAGAGGTGCTGTAACGATGCTCCGGATCGGCTATCTGGCGAGCGACTACAATCCGATGATGCTGATGTTGGGAGAGGCCGAGGATTTTCGTGCGTTGGCCGGCGTGTTGCGCCATTTTGCCCGCACACCCGTCGATACGCGGCTCGACACCCTGGGGTTTTGCCGGCCCTACCGCACGCGCCTGACCTTGACCGCGTCGGACGGTCCGCCGGGCATTCAGCCTGAGGGATTGGATGAGTTCGTCTGGCGTCTGGACCCGCCGCGTGCCGGCGGCTTCGCCGGACAGGCGGAGAACCTGACCGGCCCAGGTGTCGTTGCGGGGTCGGAGATGCTGGAATGCGGCATCGGGGAGGAGATCCCGGTGAAGCTCTCCCGCGGCGAATATACCGACGACTTCCTCAGTGTCCGTCCGGAAACATAATGCACCTTTTCAGGGGGATATCGTGGCCGTCTGGTGCGTCGCGGCCCCTCATCGATGGCCCCGCATCGCTTTCGGGGCCGCGCCTGCCAGCCACAACGCGGTATCCCTCTGAAAAGGCACACTATGTTCCCGGACGGACAGTCAACGTGCCCGGACCTTGAGTGGACGACGCGCGAGCAATCGCATCGCCAACAGGGCAACGCCGATCACCAGGAAAGAGAACAGGGTCGTGACGGTGCCGAGAGCGTAGAGGACGGGTGTGGTGACGTTCGTGGTCATACCGATGATCTCCAGGGGCAGGGTGTTATCGCTGCCGGCGGTTAGCATCGTGCGGGCGAACTCGTCATAGGAGAGCGTGAAGCCGAACAGCGCGATGCCGATCACGCTGGGCAGGACGATCGGCAGCACGACATGGCGGAACCGCTGCCACGGGGATGCGCCCTGATCGTTCGCCGCTTCCTCCCACGCAGGGTTGAACCGATTGAACACCGCGAACATGATCAACAAGCCGAACGGCAAGGTCCAGGTGAGTTGCGCGCCAAAGGCCGATCCATACCACGTTGTGTCCAGCCCCGTCTGGCTGAACAACAGCCCCACTCCCAGGCTCACCAGGATGGACGGCACGATCAGGCTGGCAACCGTCAGGGTGAACAGCGCGTCGGAGCCGGGAAAACGTCGCCGAAACGCCATGCCCGCGGATAGCGAAATCACCACCGTGGCGACGGTCACCAGGCTGGCCAACCCCAGGGAGCGCAGCATCGACCCGCCGAAATCGCCAACCGCCTGGGGTTCGAACAACCGCGCGAACCAATGCAGGGACACGCCGTTCATGGGAAAAGTCAGCCCACCGTCCGGCCCCTGGAACGACAGGACCAGGATGGTCAGGGTGGGACCGTACAGGAACAGGATGAACAGCCCCAGAAACCCCAATAGCGCCCACCGGCGGAATGGCCAATGGCGCAGAGGCAAGCGGCGCATTCTCACAGTTCTTTCCTGATATCGACGATGCGCAGGATGGCGCCGATCATCATCAGCACCACGGCCAGCAGCACCACGGCGTTGGCACAGGCCGCCGGATATTGCAGCAACGAGATCTGATTGGCGATCATCAGGCCGATTGAGGCGCTTTGGCCGCCACTCATGAGCCGCACGGTGATGAAATCGCCCATGACGAGCGTCACGACAAACACCGAGCCGATGGCGATGCCTGATTTGCTGAGTGGCAGGATGACCTGCGTCACGGTCTGCCAGAAACCGGCGCCGCCGTCAGTCGCGGCCTCGATCAGGGAGCGGTCGATCCGCATCATGGAGTTGAACACCGGCGTCACCATGAACAGCGTATAGAGATGCACATAGGCCAGGATGACGGCGAAATCAGAGAACAGCAGGAATTCCAGCGGCGCATCGATAAGACCGATGCGCTCCAACGCCGTGTTCAGCAGCCCCTCCCGCCCCAGGAACGGGATCCAGGAGATCATGCGGATGACATTCGAGGTCAGGAACGGTACCGTGCAGACCAGGAACAGCACCATCTGCGCGGTGCGGGAGCGGATTTCGAACGCCAGCACATAGGCGATCGTGAAGCCGATCGTCGCGGTCAGGACCCAGACGATGACCGTATAGCGCAACGTGTTCAGGTAGGTCCGCCAGGTGACGGACGATCCCAGCGCTTCCTGGTAGTTCGTCAACACGAACCCGGGAATGATCTGGACGCTGTCGTAGTCGAAGAAGCTGACCATCAGCAGCGCCAACATTGGCAACGCCAGGAACACCCCCAGCACCAGGGCCAGGGGCGTTGCCTGCAGCCAGGCGGTCAGATGATCGGGTCTCAGGCGGCGATGAATTCGTTCCATTTTTGAACCATGTAGCGGTCCTCGGTCATCACCGAGTTCCAGCATGCTACACGGCCCATCCGTTCCGTAAACGACCCGCCGTCGCGCACCGCGCCGGCCTTTTCCATGACCTTGCCCTCGGGCGAAAGAATGTCGACCTCGGCGGGCTTGCCCTCGATCCAGAAGCCCCATTCGGCGGCGCTCATGTGCTGTTTCGCGGTGTCCAGCACGGCGCTGTAGTAGCCCTGGCGGTTCAGATAGGCGCCAACCCAGCCGGACAGGTACCAGTTGATGTATTCATAGGCAGCGTCCAGCTCGATTCCGCTCAGATGCCTCGCCAATCCCAGGCCGCCGCCCCAGGCGCGATAGCCCTCGACCAGGGGTTGGTAGACGCAGGGGATGCCCTTGGCGCGCACCGCGGCGACGGCAGGGGACCACATCGACTGGATGATCACCTCCCCCGAGGCCATCAGGTTGACGCTTTCGTCGAAGCTTTTCCAGAAGGCGCGGAACTGTCCGGCTTTCTTGGCCTCGATCAGAAAGCCGATGGTCTTGTCGATTTCCGCCTTCGTCATGTTGCCCTTGTCGGCGTATTTGATGGTGCCGAGGGATTCCATCACCATCGCCGCGTCCATGATGCCGATGGAGGGGATGTTCAGGATCGCGGCCTTGCCCTTGAAGGCGGGGTCGACCAGGTCCTTCCAATGGGTGATCTTGCGCCCGACCAGATCGGGCCGGATGCCCAAGGTGTCGGCGTTGTAGATGGTGGGGATCAGGGTCATCCAGCCGGTTTGCTGTTTGGCAAAGCTCTTGGCGTTTTGCGAGTCGACGAAGCTGACTGTGTGCGGCGCGGTACCCTGGGCAATCGTGCTCGTGGGGGTCAGGCGGCCGGAGGTGAAGATCGGCACGATCTTGTCGTAGTATTTGATCCGCTTGACATCCATCGGCTGCATGGTGCCGGTGGGGAAGACCTTTTTGCAGATCCAGTATTCGATGTCGGCCACGTCGTAGGATTTCGGCTGGGTGACCGCCTTCTGCGTCACGGCATCGGAATCGAGCGCCGTCATCTGCAGGGTGAACCCCAGGTCCTGCTTTACCTTGTCGGCGATGGCGTTCAGGTTCGATACGCCGGTGCCGAACTGGCGCAGGGTGATGTTGCGGATTTTCTGCGCCCAGATGGTTGGGAAGCCAGTGATCGCGCCAGACCCGGCGGTAACGCCGGCGGTGGCGAGCAAAGCGCGGCGCGGGAGGCCGGTCTGCCTGGTCATGGTCGTGGGTTCCCTTCCTACGGCGGTTCGTCGATCGCTGGGACGATCGGTAAGCAGGTTGCATGCCAACCGCAAGGCGTCACCGGGCGGGCGCAGCGCTGGCAATCGGGGGAGGGAAAGAAAGCCTTGGGGCGCCGCCCCAAACCCCGCGAGGGGCGTTGCCCCCTCGACCCCCACCAAGGCAGGGCCTTGGATGCCATTGATTGGGTCAGGGAAGAAAAGGGGGCCAACCATGGCGTTTCAACGTCCGCGTCGGCCCCCTTGCTTCCCTGACCAAACCGATCGCGGTCCAGGGGCCGTGCCCCTGGTGGGTTCGAAGGGCGAAGCCCTCGCGGGGTTTGGGGCGGCGCCCCAAGGCTTTCTTTCCCTCACCCGATTGCCCCCAGCCGCTGCCCGCACCCGGTTGACATCCCGCCTCGGACCGGTCCCGATACGGCTTGCATACAACGGAGGAAACGATGTCCGCATTGCGCGCGCCGGGACTGGGTCCGATCATCGGGCACACCACCGACACCACATGCCGGTTGTGGATCCAGGCCGATGACCCCGAAGACAATCCTGGCGCGCTGAACGCCAATCGCCGTACCATCGGCGTGATCGGCCTGCTCGCCCCCGACCGCAAGAGCGTCGCCCACGGATGGTATTTCCGCCTCCATCGGGAGTTCGACCGCACCGGCACCTTCGTCCTCGGCTACGATGTGGCCCTGGGTCGTCACCAGCGCGACAAGGTCGAAACCCCGGACATCGCGACACCGTTACGGCCGGACACCGCATACACCGTGCGGATCGGCACGCTGTCCGTCGATGATCCATGGGGGGACGCCGAAAACATCGACGACCGAGACCTCGCCGCGCGCCTGCCGAATATCGACATCATGGCGCCGCTGCTGATGGAACTGCGCCCGGAAGACTGTGAGCTTACGTTTCGCACCTTCCCTGCCCCGCTCCAGGATCGCCTTGCCTTCATGGTCGGGTCCTGCCGCTATCCGGGGTTGTTGTGGAAGATCAAGGAAGCCGACCGGATTTTCGGCCCACTGAGCACGCATTTCCAGCCATCGGGACCGGACGGGCCCGCCCGCTTTACTCTGATGATCGGCGATCAGATCTATGCCGACAAGTTCAGCCCGTTCATGCCGATCGGGCGCGCCGATACCTATCGGGAGTTCCAGGAGCGCTACAAGATGGCGTTCGGGTCGCCGAATATGCGCGCCTTGCTGCGAAACGCACCCACCTACATGATTCTGGACGATCACGAGATCGAGGACAACTGGAGTCAGGACCGGCTGCAACAGCAAAGCAAGCACGAATTGTTCAACCTCGCGATCGGCGCTTACATGAGCTACCAGTGGAGCCACGGTCCGCGCACCTATGGGCGGTTGCTTTACTACAAATTCGACTGCGGCGGATATCCGTTCTTCGCGCTCGACACCCGAACCCAACGTATCAAGGACGAGGACAGGGGCCTCGCCGATAACCATCTGCTGGGTCGTCCGACGATCGATCCCATTCACAAGGGACAGTTGTCCCAACTGCTCGACTGGCTGACGGAGCAGCAGCAGGCCGGCGGCAACGTGCCAAAGTTTATCGCCAGCGCCAGCGTGTTTGCCCCGAACGCGATGAGCGAACGGCTGAATCCTGCACCCGATGACACCGATCCATTACTCCAATCCAACCAGGACCGTCGCGACGGCAGCGACTCCTGGGCCGCATTCCCGAGGACACGCCAGGCGATCGTCGAGCACATCGTTCGGCAGGGCATCCAGAATGTCATCTTCCTCACCGGCGATATTCATTGCTCCAACATCGCTCGCCTTACCTTCCAGTCCGACTCCGGGGCTGATTCCGGGCTTGTTGCCTATGATATCACCTCGTCGGCGTTCTACTGGCCGTTTCCCTTCGCGGATGGCGATCCCAACAATTACGTCCACGATTCGATGGCGCCCGATCAGTTCGACGTTTTTCCCTACCATGGTGGCGTCATGCACTACACGGCATGGGGCTTCACGCAGGAGGATAATTTCTGCCGCATCGATATCGATCGACAGGCCTCAGACCTGACCGTGCGCTATTTTGATCGTGGCGGTGATATCCTGCCTGTCTCGGATCCGAACGGACAGGAAACCGACGCCAATCGGCTGGTGCTGGCGCCTTGGTGAACCAGCGACGATGTCCCATCCTTTGGTTAGCCGGCCGATTGCCGAACCAGCCGACAAAGCCCGACAAACGCCGGGTTGGCGTGCACGATCAGCCAGGTGGGAATGCGTGCCAGATAGGGCCGCAACCGGCCCTTGGCCTCAAACCGCTCTCGGAATGATGAACCGAGCAGGAAGGTGCGAAAGCGGGGTGTGATGCCGCCACCGATGAAGACACCGCCGGTCGCGCCCAGGGTCAGCGCGGTGTTGCCGGCGACGCTGCCCAGGAAGGCGCAAAACATCGACAGCGTGTCCCGGCTGTGCGGGCAGTCGCCCGCCAACGCATGGGCCACGATAGCAGGACTGTCCCGTTCCGGCACGACGCGCGCCTCGACGCTCGCCAGGGCACGATACAAGGCCGCAAGACCAGCGCCGGACAGCACGCGCTCCACGGATACATGGCCGACTTCCTGACGCAGGCATTGGATGACGGCGTCCTCCCGCGCGGTGTCGGCGGCGAGCGTGGCATGCCCGCCCTCGGTCACCACGGGCAGATCGTCGCCGGTTCCACGCACCATGGCGGCCAACCCGAAGCCGGTGCCGGGCCCGATCACCGCCAGGGTGCCAGTGTCCGGTCGAGGAATCGTATCCAATGCGACCAGATCGTCCGGACCGAAGTCGGACAAGGCCCAGGCGAGCGCCTCGAAGTCGTTCAGCACCCGCGCCGTCGAGAGAGCCAACGCCGAGCGGAGTGGTGCGGGATCGATGGTCCAGCCGGCATTGACCATGGTGATCCGGCCACCCACCAGCGCGCCGGCCGCGGCGATGACGGCCGATCGCGGTGGGGGCGCCCCTGCCAACGTATCGGCCAGGAACGCGCGGGCAGCATCTTCGGGCGTCGCGTATGCAGCGACAGGGTAAGCCACCACCGGCCCCAGCGACCCGTGCCGCAGCAGGGCGAACCGGGCGTTCGTCGCGCCGATATCAGCCAGCAGCACGGGTTCCTGCATCTTGGTTCCTCCTGGGGTTTCTCCCGGGCTCGTCCGGGGCAGCCTATCGCGGGCGCCGCCGGAGGTCACGACCGCGCCGTTTCACGCGGGATCGTATCCCGGTCACCTGGGTTTGGCGGGGGTCATGTTCCAGGACATGGGTCACGCGGTAACAGTGTTGCATCCCACCGAGCCTACCATGTCGGTCCCGCCACCCGCGACCGGGTTGCATGGCTTGTCGGACCCAGGTGGTCTCCGCCACACTTCCAGCCCGGCACAATAAGCCGGCATGGAGAGTGAGACGGATGAACGACAGGACTGGATTGATCGGCCGACGATGCCTGATGGCGGGTGTCGTGGCGGGCTTGGCCATGCCGGCCCGCGCGCAGGACGCCTGGCCTGGTCGGCCCGTGAAGCTGATTATCCCCTTCCCAGCCGGAGGAGCCTCCGATTTCATCGCGCGTCTTTGGGGTGACAAACTGCAAGGGTTCTTCGGCCACCCGTTCGTGCTGGACAATCGCGGCGGCGCCTCCGGCACGATCGGGGTCGAGGCCGTCATTCGTTCGGCGCCGGACGGGCACACGCTGTTGCAGACACCCAACTCGCCCATCACCGTCGTGCCGCAGCTTCGCAAGGTGAACTACGACGCGCGCCGGGACCTGCTGCCGATCGCGCGCGTCGGCGACATGGTATCCGGGTTCGTCATTGTTGCCTCACTCGGTATCAACACGATGGCCGAACTCGTCGCTTATGCGAAGAAGCATCCTGGCAAGCTCTCCTACGGATCCGCGGGCCTGGGCACAGCGACGCATATGCGGATCGAGATGCTGAAGGTCCGCGCAGGCGTCGATATCCTGCACGTGCCATATCGGGGCAGTGCCGAGGCGTTGAACGACGTGCTGGCCGGCAACATTCAGATGATGAACGAGATCATCGCGTTGCCGCATGTCCGGTCGGGGAAACTGAAGCTGCTGGCGGTGAACTACCCCACGCGGCATCCAGACTACCCGGATGTCCCGACCCTGACCGAATCCGGCTACCCGAACGCCGATGTGCCGATCTGGTACTCCCTGCAAGCGCCGGTCGGAACCCCGCGCGATATCATTACGCGGTTGAACACCAAGATCGTCGAAATCGCCAAGACCGATGACATGATCCGGCGCATGCGGGAGATCAACATCGTGGTTCCCGTTCAGACGCCCGAGGAACTCGCCGCCTACTGTGATGCCGACATGGAGGTGAATGCGAAGCTGGCGCGGGAGGCCAATATCCGGCTCGACTGAACGGGGAACCGCGCGCGGACGGGCAAACCCACGGGGCTGCCCGTTCCCCATCATCGCCAACCCCGCCCCAAGATCGGCTATTCGTGTCTGCCCGAGAATAACAAAATCGCGCTTTACAACCGCCCACGGTTTGCCGAACATTCCTCCATAGAGGTCGGGCGGCTGCCGCGACCACAGGGGATGACGGCACGCACCACAACGATGGAGCCAATCATGATGCGCGGCAGGCTTTGGCAACCGATTTTGCTTCTGGCTGGTTTTCTGGCGGTCGGGTCCGCGGCATTCGCTCAGACCGCGCCGCTCCCCGCCGACTGGCCGCCTCATCTGCGACCGTCGTTGTTTCCCGAATGGATCGATGCCGCGAAGCAGATCAAGTGGCCCCCCAGGGATGGGTGCGCGGAGGTCGCGCCGGTGGCCGAGACGATCGCGCCGGGAGAGCTGATCGACCGATTCGGCAGTGAGGGCGGCAGCTTTTTCAGCCCGCAAGGCCAGGCGTTCGCCGCGCGCGCCCTGCCCTATGTGTGCTCCCAGATGGCCTACACGGTGTATCGCGTGAAGCAGCCCATCAGCGTCCAACGCTGCGCCGCGGCACCATGGTTCGGCGAACCGGGCGGAGCAACCCAATACAAGACCGCGGAGCCGGCCCAGAAACTGCGGGAAGCCGGTATGATCGAGGTGGCCAAACTTGACCCTACACCAGATGGTAAGCCTGTTTCACCGTGCGGGAGTCCCTGACCACTTCTATGTCACCGACGGTGGCCTGGGTGCCGGTGAATGCTTCGGGATCGAGCCGACCGGGTCCGGTTGGCAGATCTATTACAGCGAGCGTGGCCGGAAGTCCCCACTGGAGCAGTGTCCGAATGAGGACACGGCATGCCGCACCATGATCCGCCACATCGACAATATGATGCGCCATGCCGGTCGTGGGTCGGTCGGCCAATCCTGAAAACCGCCAAGGCCCACCAGACGGATCAGGCAGCGCGCCCGTCGCCATGCCTGGGCTGGACCCGAGCATGCCCGCAGGCCCATAAGATCGGATTTTCATGATCAGAATCAAGGTGTTGGGTGCTTGGGGCAAGTGCGAGCATGACGGTTGATGGTCGAGCGGTGCGAGAGTCAAATGGTTACGGCGGTTGGTATCACTTCGAAACTCGGAGTGTCCGTCCGGAAACATAGTGCGCCTTTTCAGACGGATACCGTGGCCGTCTGGTGCGATGCGGCCCCTCATCGATGGCCCCGCATCGCTTTCGGGGCCGAGCCTGCCAGCCGTCTCAGGGTATCCGGCTGAAAGGCCGGACGATGCTCCGGGTCGGACACTGACCACGGCAAACCGCGGAAGACCCGGACGCCCTATCGACCGGATAGTGCTGCCCTTGAACCTGGGTGCGGTGCACCATATCGTCTCTGGCGGCGACCCCTCTGCCAATGGCAAGAACCGTCGGCCAACCGACAGGAACTCGAATCGGATGAACAAGCGGCCAACGACCGCGCTTGTGCTGGCTGGCGGCGGCAGTCTGGGAGCAATCCAGGTCGGCATGCTCCGGGAATTGCTCGCAGCCGGTGAGCAGTTCGACTTTGTCGTTGGCTCCTCCGCCGGCGCCATCAATGGCGCCTATTTCGCATCAAACCCCACCCCGGGCGGCGTGGCCGAGTTGGAGGCCCTGTGGCGCGGCATTCGACGCAAGGACATCATCCCGCTTTCCTTCGGTATGCTGGTCAACTTGTTGCGTCGGCGCGACTATATTGCCGATGGCAGCGCGCTGCGGCGGCTACTGGAACGTCACCTGGGGGACAGCCTGATTGAAACAACCGCACTGCCGCTGCACGTTGTTGCGACCGACCAGTTGTCAGGTGACGAAATCGTGCTGTCCCGCGGCCCCATTGTGCCGGCTGTGCTCGCTAGCGCTGCGATCCCGGGCATTTTCCCCCCTGTGGTGATAGAAGACCGATCGTTGATCGACGGCGGTGTCGCCAACAATGCACCGATATCGGCGGCGATCGCGCGTGGGGCCGAACGCATTCTGGTGCTGCCCACCGGGTTTGCGTGCGCACCCAAATCGATCCCCGCCGGCGCCGCGGCCAAGGTCATGCACGCCGTCAACTTGCTGGTCTCCCGCCAACTCGTCAGGGACATCAGCCATTACGCCGATCGGGCCAGGATCTGTGTCGTTCCCACGCTCTGTCCGTTAGAGGCATCGTCCTACGACTATTCCGCCAGCGGGTCGTTGATCGACCGCGCCGTCACCAACACCCGCAGCTGGATTGCGGCCGGCGGCTTACTGAGGACCGGCGCGCCTTCCTCCCTGCAAGACCATACCCACTGATCTGCACCAGGAGGCGTCCCAGCCTGATGGTGTCCCGTAACAGGAACCATCGGCCGTGTGCGAGCTTCCGCCTTCTCCGCAGCAGCGGATGCCGTGTCTTGCACCCGCTCCCAGCCCCCCGGTCACATGGCCACGAAGCAGGGACGATTGCGGCCGACCTGGCGCCGCCCGGTTACGCCGCCGCCGCCAGCATCATCCGGGACGCCTTCTCCCCGATCATGATCGACGGCGCATTGGTGTTGCCCGACGTCAAGGTCGGCATGATCGAGGCATCGGCGACCCGCAACCCTTCCATCCCATGCACACGCAACTGATCGTCGACCACCGCCATCGGATCGCGCCCCATCTTGCAGGTGCCGACCGGATGATAGGTGGTTTCGGCGTTGTTCTTGACCCAGTCCAACAACTCATCGTCCGAAGCGATATTCACGCCCGGCGCGATTTCGTCGGTGGCGATCCCCTGCATGGCGGGAGCGGTCATGATCCGCCGTGCGATTCGCATCGCTTCCAGGGTCACCTCGCGGTCCAACTGGGCACTCATGAAGTTGAAGCGGATCGCCGGCGGTGTATTCGGCGCCTTCGAGGACACGTGGATACTGCCGGTGCTTTCCGAGCGCAGGATGTTCATGATCGCGGTAACGCCTGACTCTTTAGCGATCTTAAAGTTCGGCGTCGACAGGAACGGAATCCAGGAGATCGCGGCGTCTGGCGCGTCCAGGCCAGCGCGGGTGCGAACATAGGCGCGGATCGGCGATGCTGGCAGACCGAGCAATCCCTTCCGGGTCACGCCATATTTCAACGCCTCCCAGACCAGTCCAAGGCCGCGCGCCTTGTCGTTGTAGGTCATGCCCAGGGACGGGAGGATCGCCCATTTCATGCGAGGCGAGTAATGGTCTCGCAGATTCTCCCCGACCCCCTTCAACTCATGCCGCACTTCGATCCCAAGACCCTGAAGCCGTTCCGCCTGGCCGATCCCGGACAGTTCCAGTAACTGCGGTGAGTTGATCGAACCGGCGCTGACGACGACTTCGCGGGTCGCGCGGGCCTCTCGTTGCTGGCCGCCGACATTGTAACGCACGCCGACGCAGCGCTTGCCCTCGAACAGCAGGCATTCGGTCAACGCGTTGGCCTGGATCGTCAGGTTCGGCCGCCCGCGCGCGGGATCCAGGTAGCAGAACGCGGTGCTCATGCGACGACCATTGCGGATGGTCGTCTGGGTCATGCCGATACCGTCCTGCTTCGCGCCGTTGTAGTCCTTCGTATAGGGGATGCCGATTTCGCCGGCCGCCTTGATCAGAGCATCGTAGATCGCGCCGCCTTCGTTGTTTTCGGTGACCTTCAGCGGGCCGCTGCGACCACGATATTCCTCATCCCCCTCGCCCTGGTAGCTTTCCATGTCGCGGAAGATCGGCAGCACTTCCCGGTAGCTCCAGCCGCGATTCCCTAACTGCGCCCAGGTGTCGTAGTCCTGCGACTGGCCGCGCACGAAGACCATGCCGTTGATCGAGGATGAACCGCCCAGCAGCTTGCCACGCGGGATCGGGATGCGACGGTTGCCGGTGCCGTCATCGGGTTCGGACGAATACAGCCAGTTGGCGGCGGGATTGTCGATCAGCTTGGCAAATCCGACTGGGATCCGCGACCATGGATGGCTTTCCCGCCCGGCTTCCAGCACCAGCACCCGGTATTTGGGGTCGGTACTGAGCCGGTTGGCGAGGACCGATCCGGCCGATCCGGCCCCTACCACGATGTAATCGAAAGTCTGGTTTTCCATGTTCCCCACCTGCCCTTCGGCATTTCCCTGTGTTCCGATCGCGACGGATGGTGCCCACCGTCGCGAGAATCGGGACACAAATTCAATCAACTGGCGTTCCGGCCCGACGGTAACATCCGTCGGAGTCGAAACACGAGCATCGGGTCGCGTTATCGATGATGCCGGGTCGCATGCTCGTCCGCAGCCAATAATCTCGCCCCTATTTGTTGGCCGCAGGCGAGGCCAGACCATCGGGCGGCCAGATTTTCAGCCCCTCGGCCAGCGGAATGCGCAGATTGCGGAACAACAGTGAAAACGACATCCAATTGCCCATCGCGATGATGAATTCGACCTGCTCGGCCGGGTCGGTGACGTATTTGACCACCTCGGCCCAGGTGGCATCCGAAATGGACTTGCCGTCCAGACACTCGTCCGTCGCGGTCAGAATCGCCTTGTCCGCCGCGCTCAGCCGATCGGAGTTGCGCCAGTCCCGCACCGCAAGGATATCCTCGGGCGGGATCTCTGCCGTGGTCGCAACCCGCCAATGCTGCGTCCATTCATAGGCGGACCCGGTGACCCAACCGATCCGCATGATCATCAGTTCGCGCAGTCGCGTGTCGAACTTGTTGTTCTCCAGCAGTTGCATCAACTGGCTGAACGCCACCCGCGCCACGCCGGGATTGTTGGCCACCACACGAAACGCCTCGCTTTGGGTACGGCGAGCGGGCATGCCCATCGCGTCACCCAGTTCCCGGGCGCGCTCCAGCGATACCATTGGCACACGTAAGGTCATGGTCTCTCCCCTTTGTTGTTGGCCTGATCGTCCATCGCCTTGCCCCGGACTGCAATCCCCTGCCCGTTCCTCCGAGGGCGAACCCAGGGATCAAACAAGCCGGATGCGCCGGAATACCAGGGCCGGCAATGTGACGACATGCGCGAGATACGATCGGACCGCCGCCGGCCAGAAACCGCAAAGCTTCTGAAGATGCAGGGAAACGCAGCCCAACCACCCGTGTCTGACGGTCTCGGTTTGGTCCGCCCTGCCAGCAGCGATCCGCGCCACCGGATCGTCGACCTTGAGTCCAATACTCTGAAACAATCGCCGCGCCGGCAGATAATCTTGCGCCAAAACCGATACGGCCGGGATCGGGACGACCTTACCCACTGGGCATGGGCCGCCTGACCGGACTGGCACCGATCGTGAACCACGCCGGCAAACGAATCGTCAGAGCTTGTTCACCGTTTCGAAGCAGAGTGAAAGCGCCCCTGGGCTCCGGTACCGATGAAACGTGCGATCAAGCCGGAACACGAGGTCGTTGATGTCCTGTTTCATTTCACCGGACGGGCCACACCCATCTGTCACGATCGGAACACGGGCGTCAGACCGGGGCCTCGGGGCTCGGCCGCGGCGGCAGGTCGCTCTTGGGCTGGTCGGTGATCATCTCGATCCGGCCGGTGATCTGTCCGCCGTCTTCGACCTGCAAGCGACGGCAGCGCGCGGTGCCCAGCACCCGGCCAGTGGCACGCACGATCAGGCTTCCGCGCGCGGTCAGGGTGCCGTCGATCGTGCCGCCGATTTCGGCATCCTCGACTTCGACCTCTCCCTTGAACACGCCGCCGGCCATGATCGCGAGTTCGGTCGCGTGGATCATGCTGGCTTCAACCGTGCCTTCGACGACCAGACGTTCGGCATCCTGCACGACGCCTTGCACGCTGATACCGCGGCCGACGACCAGGGTCCGCCGCTCCGCTGGGTCACGCGCGGGAGGGCGCGCGGGCGCCACCGCTGGGCGAACGGGGATCGCTGAGGCGGTCGGCGTGGTAGCTGGGAAGGGCGGTCGGGACATGGCGGGCGCATCCTTCGGCGGGGCGGGTCGGAACGGAGGAACGCCGAGACCATTGTCATGCGATGGGTCCAGCGGGCGGTATGGCTGATTGGGATCCGGGTTGTCTTCGGCCGCCGACGCATCGGTGGCCGAGGCGGATCCAGACGACGCGGTGGCGTTCGGCCCCGAGACCGTCGGCTCATCGGGCTTGCGGCGTTTGAACAAAGGGAACCCCACATGTCTCAAGGCAATAGGTGGGGAGGCTACCATGCCATGCCGCCCCGGACCAGCGACCCTTGGCGGTTATCCACAACGATTCGCTCCCCTTCACCGCGCGAACGGAAACCGAGCTCGGTCCTGGGTCATGATGATGTCCAGGACATGCACCATCGATGCGATGCCGAGCACGGGGAGCAAGAGGTTGACCAGGGGGATCCAGGTGACGAGGGCGAGAATCGCACCCTGCCCCAGCACGGCCGCACGGTTGCGGCGGTAGATCCACTCCGCCTGGTCCCGGGACATGCGCCGCATGGCCACGGCGATGAAGAGGCCGCGCCCGATGGCATAGGCGGTGACGGCCCAGCCCAGAATCAGCCCGAGTCCCGGGATCAGTATGGCGAGGATCAGAGCCAGCAGCGCCAGGGCCAAAACACGCAGACCCAGCATCACCGCATCCAGGATCTGCTCCAGCAGCGGCGATCCGGGCGCCGGCGGCAGGTCCGGGTAGTAGCGCCGCTCCACCGCGGCGGCGATCCGGTCCAGGTAAAGCGTGGCGATCGCGGCGGCGACCGGGATGAATAGCCATACCGCCAACAGGCTGGCCCCGACGGTCGCGAGGAGATCCGCCGCCCAGGCAAACGGCGCGTCCTGACTGAGCAATGCATGGACCATCCACAGCGCGACCGCATGCAACAGGATGAAGCAGCCAAGTGCCCAGGCCAAGCCACGGGCGACAACACCCAGAAAAACCGGGTCGCCGAGTTGGGAGATGGAGCGAATGGTCGGGATCATGCAGCGCGGTTTTGCGTGATTTCTCCATGGCGGGGCAAGGCGAGCCGCACGCAGGGCGATCGGAGTTAACCGCCCTCGGCTTTCCCCCTTCCACCACGTCGCGATTTCTGCAAGCCTCCCCCCATGAATGACTCTCCGCAAGACCCGTCCCTGGCGCTGCACCACACCTTGGTCACACTCGATACCCATATCGACATCCCCTGGCCGCCCGGACCCGATCCATTCGAGGACGGCCAGCGGCGCGTGGATCTGCCCAAGATGCGGCGTGGCGGTCTCTCCGCCGGGTGTTTCGTGGCCTATGTGCCGCAGGCCACGCGCTCCCCGTCCAACGAGGACGCCGCTTTCGCCCGCGCCATCGCCATGTTGGACCACATCAACGCCATGGGCCGCACGGAGGCCGGGATCACCGCCCGCGTCACCCCCACCGCCGATGCCATCGAAGCCGCCAAGCGCGATGGGGTGCTGGCGATTGTGCCGTCGGTCGAGAACGGGTTCTCGGTCGGCAGCGATCTGGGGCGCATCGCCCAGTTCCGAGCCCGCGGTGCCTGCTATCTGACCCTGACCCATAACGGCCACAACAACCTGGGCGATTCCTGCAACCCACGGCGCGACCTCGGCGACCGGGATGTCGAGCATGGCGGGCTGTCCGCGCTGGGGCGCCTCGCGGTGCGGGAACTCAATCGCGTCGGCATGCTGGTGGATGTCGCGCATGTCTCCCGCGACACCATGCTGCATGCTTCCGAGGCATCGCGCACGCCCATCGTGTCCACCCATTCCTGCGTCAGCGCGCTCTGTGATCACTCCCGCAACATGGCGGACTGGCAGTTGGATGTGATCCGCGACGTCAAGGGTGTCATCCAGATCACCGCGGTGTCCGCCTTCCTGAAGCCGCACGCGAAACCGAACGAAGTGACCGTCGCCGACTTCGGCGATCATGTGGATTATGCGGTCAACCGGATCGGCATCGATCACGTCGGCATCTCGTCCGATTTCGACGGCGGCGGCGGCTTCAGCGACTGGCACGATGCCGGCCAGAGCGCCAACATCACCGCCGAACTGGTCCGGCGCGGATACGACCGCGGCGCCCTGGAAAAACTGTGGGGCGGCAATTTCTTGCGCGTGATGCGTGTCGCCGAACAGAAGGCCGGCTGATGCGCCAGGTCGTCCTGCCGAACGGCGAGACCGTCCCCGCCCTCGGCCAGGGCACCTGGTACATGGGCGACCGGCGCGCCTCGGCCAAGAGCGAGGCCGCGGCCCTGCGGCTGGGGATCGACCTGGGCATGACCCTGATCGACACCGCCGAGATGTACGGCAATGGCGGCGCCGAGGAAGTGGTGGCCGAGGCCGCCGCCGGCCAGCGCGACAAACTGTTCATCGTCAGCAAGGTCTATCCGCACAACGCATCCCGCTCCGGCATCCCGCTGGCATGCGAGCGCAGTCTGAAGCGGCTGAACACCGACCGGATCGACCTCTATCTGCTGCACTGGCGCGGCAGCCACCCTCTGGCAGAGACGGTCGAGGCGTTCGAGCGGCTGAAATCCGCCGGCAAGATCCGCTATTGGGGCGTATCCAATCTGGATACCGCCGACATGGAGGAACTGACCGCCGAACCCGGTGGGGCTCACTGTGCGGCGAACCAGGTCCTGTATCACCCGAACAGCCGCGGCATCGAGTTCGAGCTATTGCCCTGGTGCGCGCGCCACCAGATGCCGATCATGGCGTATTCGCCGCTGGGCCACAGCGTGGAGCAGCTGTTGCGCTCGCCGGCGCTGGTCGCGGTGGCGAAGCGGCATGGCGTGACGGCGGCGCAGGTTGCGATTGCCTGGGGGATGCGACACGGTAATGTGATCTCGATCCCGAAGGCATCCAATTTGGCGCATGTCCGGGAGAATGCGGGCGCGGCCGACCTGGTGCTGACGGCGCAGGACCTGGCCGAGATCGACGCGGCGCACCGCCCACCCTCCCGCAAGCAGGCGCTGGATCTGCTGTAGGGGGGATTTCATCCCACCGTTTTCGATCGTCGGTGCCCGATTCCGGGCCGGCGCACCGCGGCATGCGGGTGCGGAGCGGGCAAGACAGACGCGGAATCGGGCTTATGACGACGGTCTGGATCACCGGGAACGGAGAGTGTTTTCTTTTTGTTCTAGATCGCGGGCGAATTCGATAGGCAGATAAAAAGCGATCGCGGAGGGCTCCATGCGGAGTAAATCAACCCAAATCCAGGGCGCGGGCATCATTCGCCTATATTATGGGCAGACATTAACAGTGATGTCTCACGATTGATATCAGGTGAAAATGGGACATCAGATTGTTCGGGCCAACCTTACATAGAAGGTTAGAAATACCTGGTAAATCTCTGTAGATACGGTTTATTTCCCCACTCATGAGTTTTTTGATTAAGAGTGGACTCTTCATAATATGTTCCAATATCCCTCGGACAAGCCGGGTTTTCATTGTGATCCAATGCGGGATTCGGGGGATATCATTGCCTTTCCCGGTTGTTAACCGGTTTCTGAGAAATGCACACTCGTTAGGCAATCTGCCTGTCTTGATACGCACGGGCGAGATTCGCCCGTGCGCGAAGTCCGCATTGATCTCCGGCACGGCGATGAATCGCGCGGAACGAACGGAACACATCGCGTCCACCTGCGCCATAGCAGTGTCGGACCAGATGATGTCATTCATCAGGGCTTCGGCAGGGGGGGCGGCAGGGGGGGCGGCAGCTTGTCGGGGGCATGACTGAAGCCGCCTGACAACATCCGCGTGGTGGACGATGAGCCGGCATCGCGGCAGGCGACGCCGGGCAGACGATCCCCCTCGGCTCTATCCGCCGGCGGCAAAACCTGCGCACAAAGCCTTGCGACTTCTCAAAACACGCAACAGGGGAATGAAAAGATGCGAACCACGGGAAAGCTTGCGTTGGGTGCGATGGCACTGCTGGGGCTGAGCATCGGGATAGCGCCGAATGCGAAGGCTGCGTTTGTGGCAACGATGGTGGAAAGCGGGCCGAACGTCGTCGTGACCGGCAGCGGGAGCATCAACACGGCAGGGTTTATTTACCCTGGCTTCGATATCACTGGCGCGCCTCCTGGCGTGCTATGGGCGTTGGACGGTGCCATCTTTCTAGGCGTCCCATCGACCCAGAACGTGGACTACTACAGTCCATTCATCGGACCGACCACCTTTGGGGCTGGAGGTGTATTCAACCCCACCAGCGGCAGTGGTGACAGAGTCGGGGTCCGAAACGACGGGGCTAACGCGGCCATTGCCGTGCCGATGGATTACGTGTCTGGCAGTTTTCTGTCGAGCAGTTCGACCTATGGCGGCCACACGTTTGCCAGCCTGGGTGTGAATGTCGGCACCTACGTTTGGTCCTGGGGGTCCGGCCCGAACGCTGACAGCTTCACGCTTAATATCACCGATGCGCCGCTTGATGCGCCAGAGCCTGCGTCCCTTGCGTTGCTTGCCACCGGCCTTGTCGGACTGGCCATGAAGCGGCGTCGCAAGGCCACCTAGAAACGAGGTCGCGATTGCGGATCACCCACTGATCTCCGGTCGAGTCACGATGGCTGTGTGGGCTGGGGGTTGATGTCGTTCAACGCGCCCAAACCACACAGCTTGGGTCACACAGCTTCGGCCACGGGGCGGCAGATTGCGGGATCAAACCTCCAGGCAGCCTCTTGGTCGAAACCGTCGACACGGGGTGGCCGCAGGCTGAATCGGTGGCTGGGCGGGCGGTCTGGCCGGCATCAACACCCTACGCGTCTGCCCCCTGGTTCCGGTGACAAAGCCGGTCCGATTGCGATTCGGGGAGGCACACTCACCCGGAACGCTGGTCGACCGCCTGACGAACCGCGTCCTGGAAGTCTTCCAGGAACCAATCGACACGACCCAACGGGCGGTCCCTTATCTCGGTCCGCAGCGTCGCGCGCAACGTTTCCCGCCGCGCGCGGTCCGCGGCCAGGCGCAGGGCTGTCTCGACATAGGAATCCTTGTCGGACACGCACAGATCGGCCAGGCCCGCATTCGTCAGGTTGGAATTGCTGAGGCGTTCGAAAATACACGGCCCGACAAGGCTGACGGTGGGGACACCCATCCACAACGCTTCGCACGTGGTCGTCCCACCGGTCTGCGGGAATGTATCGAGTGCAATATCAATGCGGTTGTAGAACGGCATATGCTTGCCGCGTACCGCAACGAACTCCACGCGGTCCGCCGCGACCCCGTTCGCCTCGAACACCGCCTGGACATTGGTTCGGAATGCCGGCGTGGCCGCCTCGGGTCGCACGAAAAGGAAACGCGCGTCCTTGTGCGCCCGCACGACCCGGGCCCAGGTCGACACGACATCGCGTGTATACTTGTATGGATTGTTCATCGTGCCGAACGTCAGATGTCCGACCCGCTGTTCCGGCGTGCCAGGCTCGATCGGTATGGAATGATTGAACCCCATTGCACCCAGCACGACCCAACTACGTTTCAGGACAAGCGGCCGTTCAATCAGCAGCGCGTCGTCCATCGGACGGTTGTAGGGATCCAGGACAATATAGTCGATCGTTTCGGGTCCCGCGGAATGCGGATAACCAAGCCAGCTCGCCTGGATCGGGGCAGGCTTCCAGGCCATGACGTTCAGCTTGTTCATATAGGTGGTGCCGCCGAGCTCGATCAGCATATCGAGGCCGTCGCGGGCAATCAGAGCGGCGGCGTCACGGTCACCGATCGCGGGCGCAAGACGAAATCCGTCGCACAGGCTGGCGATCCGGGTTTGCACCGGGTCCCCTGCCCCGCTGTTCCAGGAATAACAATAGAGTTCGAACCTCTCCCGGTCGTAACCCTCGATCAACGGTAGCGCGAAGTAACTGACCGGATGGTTGCGCAGGTCCGATGACATCAGACCCAACCGCAGCTTCGCCCGCCCGCGCCGCACATAGGGAACCGACAGCGGCGACCGCTCGGCGATTGCGTCAACCGTCCGGCCCCATTTGCGATGCGCATCGAGCAGGATATCGCGATCCGCCCGCGTCACGACCTGCGCCATCTGATAATGCAGGGCGCTGACGAAACCGACATCCGCCCAGTAACGTGTCAACTGTTCGAACCCGCCGATCCGTGCGGCTCGGTCGAAGTCGCACGCGCGATTGAGGATGCTGCTGATAATGCGAGCATGCGGCAGGAGGTTGCCGCCCAGGTCCAGTCGCCGCTTGGCCAGCTCATACGCCTCGGCGATGTTGTCGCCTTCATCGGGCCCACGCGTCCGGTCCAGGCTGTCAGCCAGGTCCGCGATGGCGTCGCGGTTGTCGGGCTCAAGCCTGACCGCTTCCCGGAGATGTTTGTTGGCGAGGCGGCGGTCCGTGTGCATCACGCAGCGCGCGAATTGCATGTGCACCCAGGCCTGATCCGGAAACCGCTCCACCAGGGATCGCGCATAGGTCACAAGCTCGGGTTGTTGGCCCAGGCGCCGCAACAGGGTCAATCGCGCTTCGGCCAAGGGACGTATCTCGGGGCGTATCTCGGGGCGGATCTGGGGCTGGCTCTCCCGCACCGTCGCCAGCCCCTGATCCAGCAGCGCCAATCCCTCCGGCGCACGGCCCAGCTCATCCAACAATCCAGCCGCATCGATCCAGGCTCTGGCATTGCCGGGATCCAGATTTCGCGCTGTTTCGAACTGGCGCAAGGCTTCGTCGCTGCGACCTTGCAAACGCACCGCCCCGCCCAACAGACGCTGAAACTCGGCGCTGTCCGGCTGCTCCGCCACCGCACGCCGGAAGGCCTGTTCCGCCCGAATGCCGTCTCGCCGCAACAAATGGATGTTGCCGCTGTTGACTGTCGGCGACAGGTTGGCAGGATCGAGCCGTGCGGCGGTGTCGAGTTCCTGCAGGGCTTCATCGTACCGGCCGAGATTCTTGAGCACGACGCCCAACAGATTATGCAACGCGAAATCACCCGGATGCCGCAACGTCCCCTGCCGCACATACCGCTCGGCCTCGGCCAGCCGGTTCCGCCGCAGCAGGATAGTTCCGATCTCGTAATACACTGTCGTGGCAACGGGCGTTCCGGTTTTCGCACTCAGATCGGCCACCGCGATCAGGGCGTTGGCCAGGGCCACCTGATCGCCGCGGTTGCGTGCCGCGGCGGCATCCGCGAGCGGCTTGGCCAAAGGCGTCGCCGCGGCCGAACGAGGCCTCCCGGTCCGGTGCCGGCGCGAATGTCTGGGGTCGGGCATGGGTCTGGTTCCGGCGTGCTATCCATCCGCTTGCGGCGGGTTTGTTGCCGGCGAACCCGGCGATGATTATGGTCGTGCCGGAAACATATCGGACTTGCCGGGAACCGTCTTGAATTATCTGTTCATCCATCAAAGCATGCCGGCGCAGTTTCGACATCTGGCCCCAGCCCTGGCCCGCGATCCGGCGAACCAGGTCGTCTTCCTGACGCGGCGGACCGATGCAGACATCCAGGGGGTGCGGCGGGTCAGTTACGCGCCCACCCGGACCGCGCGCCCCGCCACACACCATTATGTGCGCCTGTATGAGAACTCGGTTCTGCACGGGCAGCAGGTGCTGCGCGAATGCCTGCGGCTGCGGCAGGAAGGCTTCCTCCCCGACCTGATCATCGCGCATCCGGGATGGGGAGAAGCACTGTTCCTGAAAGACGTGTTTCCCCACACGCCGCTGCTGAACTACTGCGAATTCTACTATCACGGACGCGGCGCCGATGTCGGCTTCGACCCGTCGATGGCATCCGGTTTCGATGCGATCTGTCGCGCCCGGGCCCGCAATGCGCATCTTCTGTTGAGTCTGGAAAGCTGCGATCACGGCATCAGCCCAACCTTCTGGCAGCGGGAGTCGCATCCGGCGGCATTGCGGCAGAAGATTTCCGTCATCTTCGATGGAATCGATACCGATATTGTCTCACCCGATTCGACCGCGACCTTCCCGTTGCCCGATGGCAGCGTGCTGACCGCCAACGATACCGTCGTGACCTACATCGCACGCAATCTGGAACCGTATCGTGGCTTTCCATCCTTCATGCGCGCTGTTCCGCGGATCGTCGCGGCGCACCCGAACGCGCATGTGGTCGTCGTCGGTGGCGACCAGGTCAGCTACGGCCGTAACGCGCCGGACGGAAAGACCTGGCGGCAGGCGATGCTGGATGAGGTGGGGCCGCTGGACCCCGCCAGGGTGCATATGTTCGGCCAGATTCCCTATCGCGCCTACCTGTCGTTGCTGCGGATTTCGACAGCCCATGTCTACCTGACGGTGCCCTTCGTCCTGTCCTGGTCATGCATGGAGGCCCTGGCGAGCGGGTGCCTGGTCGTCGGGTCAGACACCGCGCCCGTGCGGGAAGTGATCGAGGACGGTCGCAACGGCCTGTTGGTGGATATGCTGGACCCGGTCAGGATCGCCGATCGGGTGGGAGAGGCGCTGGAGCGGCGCGCTGAGCTGACGGCGTTACGCGCCCGGGCGCGTCAGACCGTGCTTGCCCGCTACGCTCTGTCTCATTGCCTGCCAGCGCAGTTACGGTTGCTGCGCAGCCTGGTCTGACCCGGGGATCAGCCGCGGGCGCGACGGCGCGCCAAGCTCAGACCGACCAGTCCGGTCACCAACAAGGCCATCGAAACCGGCTCCGGCACGTCCATCTGCGCCGCGACGTCAACCGCGACATTGTCGATCGCGAATTCCGGAAAGAAGCCATTACTTAACAAGCTTTCTGGATCCGAGCCCGTCAACTCTCCGACATAGGTGAAATGCAGCGCATCGATGTCGCTGAAGCCTGTCAAATTGAGGGTTTGGAACGTCTCAGCCACCCCGGGTGTCGTATCCGATGGTGGCGTATCCAGTCCGAAATCAAAACCCAGCGGCAAGAGCAGGAAGCTTTGCAGGGCAACCTGGGTGATGCCAGCCATGCCCTCTACAGTGAAACGAGTCGCCCTGCCCAGGTTCGTGCCGATTGCGGCGTCGATCGCGGTCGCGCTGAAAATACCCCCGCCCGTCCGGGTGAGGGTGAAGCCACCACTGGCAAAATTGAAGGCCGCGATCGTGCCATTGGTGCTACAGAAAGTCAGGCAGACCGCGCTGGCAAGATCACCTCCGACACCCGTATCGAGGATCGTCTGTGCGGTGCCCGCCCCCGTCGCCAACAGCGTAAATCCCTGATCCACCGCTTGGCTGGAACCGGTGGGCAAGGCGATCGGGGTGACCGGGTCAAAAGTGATGGTCGCCGGCGCGGCCCGTCCGGCCATTGGCGATAACAGCAATCCCCCGATGACCAAGGCTGGCAGCGCGCATCCAAATTTCATCGCCACGGCGACAATTCCCTCTCCAACGCGTGTCATTCTAGCGACTTTTTAATGGAATGTATAGTTCGTCGCGTTCAAGGACCCCGGCACGCTGCTGAAATTGATCGCCTCCTGCAGCCCCCCGTCGGTCACCGTCCAGATCCCTCCGATCTTGGAGAAGGTGGCACCAACCCCGTAGCCATAGAAATCAAGGTGATCGGTCCCGGCCGCGAAGTCGGTAATCAGATCGCCCGCCGCCTCGTTCTTGACGAACTGGAACATGTCCGCGCCGCCCCCGCCGGTCAGCCGGTCGATCCCCGCGCCGCCGTTCATGGTATCCGCGCCGGTGCCGCCGATCAGCGTGTCGGCCCCGCCCATCCCCAGCATCGTCGTATTGGCGGCGGTCAGGGACCGGATTGTATTTCCGGAGTCGTTACCGGTGCCCGATGTCGCCCCGGCCTGCAGGTACAATGCCTCCACTTCGGCGGCCAGAATGAATGTTGGCGTCGTGCTGTAAACACTGTCGAGTCCGGCACCGATATCCTCGACGACGCTGTCCCCAGCGTTGTCCGCGAAGTAGTTGTCGTTGCCCACACCGCCTGCCATCGTGTCGGCGCCGGTGCCACCCGTCAGGATGTCGTTACCGATGCCGCCGACCAGCGAGTCGTTGCCGGCATCGCCGAACAGATTGTCGGCACCGTCGCCACCATCCAGCGTGTCGTTGTTGGCGCCGCCATACAGGTTGTCACCGCCGCCATTGCCGATCAGGCTATCGTTGCCGTTGCCGCCCGACAGGTTATCGGCCACCGCGCCACCGGTCAGCCTATTGTCGAGCCCGTTGCCGGTCCCTGTGAAGGCGGCTCCACCGGTGTATGTCAGGTTCTCAACATTCGACGCCCCCGCCAGCGACAAGGTGGCCAAGGCCGTGCGGATGGTGTCGGTTCCCTGGTCCAAAGCCTCCTGGATCTGGTCCGCGGCGTTGTCGATGACATAGGTGTCGTTGCCCAGGCCACCCGCCAGCAGATCGGCACCGGTGCCACCGTTGAGCCAGTCATCGCCCGCGCCACCGTTGATCGTGTTGGCCAGCTCGTTGCCGGTGCCGGTGAAATCGCCGGCGCCGATAAACGCCAGTTTTTCGAGCCCGCCGCCGATCGCCAGCGCCAGGCTGGTCAGCGAGGTCTGCACGGTATCGATGCCGGCACTGTCCGTGATGGCATCGCCCGCGTCGTCGACGACATAGGTATCGTCGCCAGAACCGCCGTCCAGCAGGTCGGCATCGCCACCGCCGTTCAGCGTGTCATTGCCGGTGCCCCCAGTGATGCTGTTCGCCTGGGCGTTGCCAGTGCCGTTGAAATTGCCGGCACCGTTGAAGATCAGGTTCTCCACCTCCGGCAAAGCTGCCAGCGACAAGGTGTTCAGGGTCGTGCGGATCGTGTCGACACCTTCGCCGGCATTTTCGGTCACCGTGTCCAAGGCATTGTCGACGAAATAGGTATCGTCGCCCAGATCACCGGTCATCGCATCGGCATCGCCGGCGCCATCAAGCGTGTCGTTGCCGGCATCCCCCGTGATGCTGTTGGCAGCCGCATTGCCGGTGCCGCTGAAGTCGCCGGCACCGATGAAGTGCAGGTTCTCAACCTCCGACAAACCGGCCAGGGAGTAGCTGGTCAGCGTCGTCCGGATCGTATCGGTGCCGCCGCCGCCCGTCTCGGTAACCTGATCCCCCACGGCATCCACCGTATAGGTGTCGTCACCCAGGTCGCCCACCATCGAGTCGGCACCGCCGGCGCCGTCGATCGTGTCATTCCCGGCCCCGCCGGTGATGCTGTTGTCCGCCGCGTTGCCAGTCCCGTTGAAGTCGCCCGCACCGGTAAAGGCAAGGTTCTCGACCTCCCCCAACCCGGCCAGCGAGTAAAGGTTCAACGTCGTCCTGATTGTGTCGGTGCCTCCGCCGGCGGCTTCGGTCACCGCGTCGCCGACGTTGTCGACGTTGTAGGAGTCGTTGCCCCCCGCGCCGACCATCGTGTCGGCCCCGCTCGCGCCATCGATCGTGTCGTGGCCGCCACCGCCGGTGATGCTGTTGGCTTCGCTGTTGCCGGTGCCGGCAAAGTCGCCGGCGCCGATAAAGGCCATATCTTCAACATTCGCATCGAGCGTGCGGCTGTTGACCTCCACCAGGGCGGTATCGTGGCCTTCATCGGGCAGTTCGACAATCACATCGTCGTCGTTATGCACGTAGTAGGTGTCGTCGCCGGTCCCTCCCACCATGGAGTCGTCACCGTCGCCACCATCCAGCGAGTCGTTATCCTCGTTGCCGATCAGCGTGTCGTCGCCGCTGTCGCCAATTAGGCTGTCGTTACCGGCCAGGCCAGTGATGCTGTCATCGCCGCCAAACCCTTGCAGCGTGTCGGGGCCCACGCCACCCATGATCGTATCGGGATTGGTCGAGCCATTGAACACGATCCCGGTATTGGCCGGCGACAGCACGAAGATCTGATCGTCGAACTGCGCGAACTGCACGTTGACCAGATGGTCCCCATCGCCCAGCACGCCGCCCGAGTCACCGAAATTGTCGACGATGATGTACTGGTCGTGCCCACCGCCATCCTGGCCATTGTAGGCGATCGTGTAGTGCGCCCGCACGCCGTTGTAGATGGCGGTGTTGGACCCCACGCCACCATCCAGGAAGTCATTGCCGCCGCGACCATACAGGAGGTCGTCACCCGCCCCGCCGAGAAGCGAGTCGTCGCCGTTGCCTCCCTGCAAGGAGTCGTTGTCGTCGCCGGCATCGAGCGTGCCACTGCCATTCAGCGTGTCATTGCCGCTACCGCCGGTCAGGCTGCCGTTGCCGTTGATGACGTCGTTACCAGCGCCACCGTCCAGCGCGCTGAGCGACAGCAGGACCTGGCTGAGATCGAGACGGTCGCCGTAATAGCCGGGCGACCAACTGGTGATCAGGTCCGCTGTCGAGCCAGGCTGCCAGGTCACCGCATAGGTGTGCTGGTGAGGCCCTGGGCCCGCGTTGAACACGTCGGTCCCGGTGCCGTGGGACACGTTCTGGAAGTAGTCGTTGCCGCCGTTGGCGTTGAAGACGTTGTCGCCCTGTGCATCGCTGAACGTATCGTTGTTCGAGCTGCCGTTCAGGACGTCGTCGCCGCTGCTGCCGGACAGGTACAGGCCGGCAGGGCCAGGCACCGCCGCCAGCAGACTGCCGCCGATATCGGACGGATTGCCATTCTGGATCATCAGGATCGTGGTCCAGCCATCCGGTCCATCGGGACCGTCGACATCGACCTGCACCAAAGTGCCGCCCGCGCCGTCGGAGATGAACTGCATGTATCCGGTCGTGGTCGGATCGATCGTCGCACCGTTCAGCGTGTCGTTGCCATCGCCACCCGTCAGGATCCCCTGCCCGGAGATCCCATCGTTGCCGCTGCCGCCGCTCAGCGTCCCGGTGCCGGACAAGGCATCATCGCCATCGCCGCCCAGCAATGTGCCGATACCACTGACGGTGTCGTTGCCTACGCCACCATCGAGGCTGCTATTGCCGAAGGCGCCGCTGCCGCCGGTGAGCATGTCGTTGCCGGCGTCGCCGCTGATCGTGTCGGGTCCGTTGCTTCCGAGCACTGTATCGTTGCCGTCGCCACCATCCATCAGGTTGGTGTTGGCGCCACCGCTGATGCTGTCATTGCCGGCGCCACCATGCACGGTATCGTCGCCGAACCCGGCGAGGATCGTGTCGTTGCCGCCGTTGCCGGACAGCAGGTCGGGGCCGTCATAGCCGTCGATCCAGTCATGGCCATCGCTGCCCGACACCGTGTCGTGGCCGGCTCCACCCATCAGGACGTTGTTGCCCAGCCCTGTGGCGGAAATAGAATCGGCGCCGCTGTTCCCCAGGATGATGTTGTTGCCCAACCCGCCGTCCAGCGTGTCGTCCCCGTCGCCGCCGATCACGCTGTCGTCGAAATCCGTGCCAGTGACATTGTCGCCCTGGGTCGGGTTCGCCGGCGGCGGTTGCAGCGCGGTCAACACCAGACCGGTATTCAGCAATGACGGAACGAATGTCAGATCGCTGAAGACGAACGATTCGACATTGACAACAGTGTCCTGCCCCAGATTGCCAACCGCGGCCAGGCGGTTGTCGACGACGAAGAACCCGCCTTCGCTGTTCTGGACGATCGAAGAGAAGGCACGCGGCGCGTTGAACACCGCGGCATCGTCGTCGGCACCGCCGTCGATGACGTCGTTGGCGGTGCTGCCCTGGATCGTGTCGTCACCGCTTCCGCCCAACAGCGAACCCGAGCCAAGGATCGAATCACCGCCGGCACCGCCGTCGATGTAGTTGGTGCCCAGCAGGTCGGTGATGAGATCACCGCCACCATTGCCGTAGGTCGTGTCGTTGCCGGCCTCGCCCTCCAGCACGTCGCCTGCGGCGCCGCCCGTCAGAACATCGTTGCCGGCGCCGCCATACATGGCGTCCCCGTCGTCGCCGCCGGTCAGGCTGTCCTTGCCGTCGCCGCCATACAGGAGGTTGAAGCCGGAACCGCCATCAACGGCGTCGTCGTCGCCGCCCGCCTCGATCGTGTCGTTGCCGGAGTCGCCATACAGATAGTCGAACCCATCGCCAGCAATGATCGAGTCATTGCCGACGCCGCCATGCACCTCGTTGTCCTGGCTGCCGGCGTTGATCGAGTCGTCGCCGCCGTCGGCGTAGATCGTGTCGTTCTCTGTCCCACCCACGACGGAATCGTTGCCCTCACCACTCAGGATCAGGTCGGCACCCGCAAGGCCATTGATGAAATCGTTGCCGGAGCCGGCAAGGATCGTGTCATCGCCCGAGCCCGGGAACGGCGTGAACGGCAGGAAGTTGACGAAAGTGTTGTCGAGCCCCGCGATCGTATCATCCGTGACGCTGAACGACGCATCGATCAACTGCCCCGGATTGGCCGCGGCCACATAGGCCCCGTCGTTGAACAACAACTTCTGGATGCCGATCAGCGTATCGTTGCCCTCGGGCGCGCCGATGCGGTTGTCGAACACGTAAACCGGCGCGTTGGTCGACAGTTCGACCAGCGCCGAGATGATCGTGCCGTGCTGTACCACGGTGAATTCATCGCGCAGGCCGTTGTAGATCGCCACGTCCTTGGCATCCGGAATGCCAACGCCACCGCCGATGATCAGGTCA
>Ga0209514_10000427_pt1 | contig 88460 bp, 102 predicted proteins | sample Subgrocontami58m_FD_187452 | JGI IMG/M metagenome (GOLD analysis project Ga0209514, IMG submission 187452) | Subsurface groundwater microbial communities from S. Glens Falls, New York, USA - GMW37 contaminated, 5.8 m (SPAdes) (version 3) | ecosystem: Environmental > Aquatic > Deep subsurface >... | reverse complement strand
ACTCGCCCCACCGCCCAAGCCCCCGTTATCGCCGTTTTGATAGTATGCCCCGCCGCCGCCGCCGCCGGCTATAAGCATTGCGTTCCCGAATGTCACTGACGGGCTGAACAACCCCGTATACCCGCCGCCGCCGCCTCCTCCTCCGTCACCGCTTGTTCCTCCGGCTCCATCCCCACCGCCGCCGGGTGAGCCTCCCGAACCGCCGTTCTCCTCACCGTTCCCGTTCCCCCGCATCCCGCCGCCGCCGACCCTGATGACATAGTTTGAGCCCGACACCAGTGCAAAACCGGCTTGTGCATACCCGCCCGCGCCGCCCGATTTCCCAGCTGCGGGTGCATAGCCGCCGCCGCCACCGCCCGCACCCCACGCTTTCGCGGTTATGGTGTACGAGTCCGACGGCGTAATGGTCCAGGTTCCCGCCGAGCTCAACGTGAGAGGGCCGTCCACAGAAAGGTCCCAGGTCGATTTCCCGTCAACCGAAGGTGAGATGGAAAAAATAGCAGAAGCACCGGGCGGTGGAGGCGGCGGCGGCGAAGAAGTGTAGCTGGCCTTGAGACCACGGGACACGAAACGTGCTCCGCCGGAGGCAGCGACGGTAGCGCAGGAGACATCGTATCCCTGCGAAAAAAGGTAATTCGTCCCCGTTACCGGCTTATACGCCGTCACGTCCGCGCACCGTCTGCCCGAGTCAAACGACAGGCGCGTCGAGATGACCCACTGGGTCGCCGTGTGCGAGAGCACGGTCGCAGAGACCGGCGCGCCGCTGTCGCAGGTCATCACAGGTGCGGGCGCGCCGAGGTCCGGGTTGTAGGTAAAAAGGTTTTGCTGTTGGTCGGCATACAACGCACATTCGAGCGCGGCATCGGCGGCATAGAACGCATATTGCGAAGCGACGGCTCCCGAGGCCAACACCTGCTGCTTATAGGCGAGCGAGCCGAGCGCGAGACCGAAGGTGAGCATCACCGACATAAAGATGACGGCGATAAGAAGCGCGAAACCCCGTTTGGTATTTTTTATTGCCATGGCGTGAGGTGGCTCGTGATGGTCACCGAATACGGATTGCCGTGGAAGCTCCACGACACCGTCGACACGATGCGTTCGTCGCTCGCCGAGACATTGACTGCCTGGATGGTACGAGTAAACGGTGTCCGTACGGCCCCTCCGAGGTCGCTCTGTTGTGTATAGATACCGTTCGCCAGATACAGCGGCGTACAACTCTCTCCCGAACACGGCTGAAGCGAGAAGCCGCTCCCCGAGCCCATAGCACGTGCCGGGTCGAGCGTGCAGGTCGAGGTACGACACTGCGTGATCGCCGCGGCATCTCCCCCGGTGAGGAAATTGGTCCACGCGACGCTTGAGACGCTCGCGCCGCCCGCCTGGTAGGCGGCGAGATACTCGTTATCGCGCATCGCGCGCACATATTCGATACCCTCCTGCGCGAGATACGAGGCGGTGAGCTGGTCACGTGCGGTCTCGGCGGCGACGATGGCGCGGCTCGCCGTGTAGAGAGGGCCCGCGACCGCGAGCGTGAGGATAGTCACGGCGATCATGGTCTCGATGAGGGTGAAGCCTTTCATATCAGGGTTTCGGATAGCGGATGACAACGATGCCGGAAGCACCCGTTCCACCATTGCCGGACGACGAACCGCCGCCGCCGCCGCCGGTACTGACGCCACCATCTGTACCGTTCGTACTCGTGCCGCCATTGCCGCCGCCGCCCAAGCCGCCGCCGCCGGGAGTACTTCCGGTTCTGGCGCCGCCGCCGCCGCCAGCGGCGTAATAATACGAACCTCCCGTAATGCTGTATCGCTTACCGTCCCCGCCGTCCGTGCCATTCCCCGCCGTCGCGGCGCCGCCGCCGCCGCCGCCCAGGTTAGTGCTCGGAGCAGCAGCGCCACCCGTACCGAATCCATCCCCCCCGTACCCTGCCTGATTCGAACTGCCGCCGTTATATCCCCATGCGCCGCCGCCGCCGGAGCCGCCATTCTTACCGGTCGGCGAGCCGACATTGCTCCAAGTCCCGCCGCCGCCGCCGCCTTTTGCAGTGAGTGAATCGAAAACGCTGTCGCCGCCGTTTCGACTGTCGCTTGCGCCGTTCGCACAATTGTTCGCGCCGGCCCCGCCGTTGCCGACCGTCACGGCATACGACCGGGTTGAGATGGTGTAACTGGGCTTGTACACCAACCCGCCTCCGCCTCCGCCTCCGGCCCCAGGGTCACTCCCTTCACACCATGTGCCGCCTCCGCCGCCGCCGCCGACGACCATCACCGCAACGGAGGAAACAGTGCTTGGTGGGGTAAAAGTGCCGCTTGAAGTGAATGTATGGATGCAGTCGCCGTCGCGCTCGGTAGTCGTCCCCCCTGTACCGCATGACCCGCCGCCCGGTGGTGGAGGAGGGGGAGGTGGAGGCGGCGGTGAAGCATCTCCCAGATCAGAGCCGCGCATCGTCGCCCCGGTCTCAACCGTGAAAGGCTGTGTCTTCCCGGGGCCGGAAGAGACGGTGCCTGAAACGATGATGGTGACCCGCGATTGTTGGTAGTCGCCCGGTGATGCCGCAGTACCGAACGCATAGAACATAAGCGAGGAGATGGTCACCGAAGGGTCGGTAACGGCACTTCCGACACCGCCGACCGTCCGTTGTATCGTAGACCCGACAAGGGTGTAGGAGGTCGTGACACCTTGTGCATTTGTGAACGAAAAACTGTTCGCTCCGTTCGGGCAGTCGCCGAGGCCGGCACAGTTGTAGGCGGTGCCGGTACGAATGCTTCGCGTCATGGCTTCAAGCGCGAAGGAGAGATTGTTGATGCCGGTCGCAATGCCCTGGGTCTGCCGGTTGAGATTGATCATCATAAAATAGGCGCCCGAGGCAAGCACCATGACAAGCGCGAACAGACCGACAGCGACAATGAGTTCGACCAATGTATATCCTCGGTGGCGGTTCATGGACAGGAAGTGGCGTTCGCGGTTATCGCTCCCGACGCCGTAATCGAGACGAAACGCGAATCGCCCTGCGGAGAAGAAACAGTGATGCACGCGCTCGTCACCGGCGCAGCCGGCGCATAAGAGCCGTTCGCGCTTATGAACGGGTCCGCATTCGGCCGCGCGAACACGATATCGAGCGAGGTCAGGCTTCCTCCGCTGGTACACGACCAACTGCTCGTGTAAGCACAGAAATTGCTTATCACAATGCCGTTCCCGAGCGTGTAATCCGCGACTTTCTCGCCTTGAGCCGCTTCATACACACAGTCGCCCGGCAGCGCATCGGGAGTAGAGGGGTCGGCCTTCGGATGACAGGGAGATGACGACGACGGAGCTGGGTACGTGTCGATAAAGAGTGTGAAGGATGCTGGCGTCGCCTTCTGGAAGTCGACGCCGTATCCCGCATTCGTCGCGCTTCCTATCGCGCGACTACCGAGACCGTACGTCTCGGCGGAACGCAGGGTGAGCGCGATATCGTATGCGGTATTCGCGAGCGTGAGCGTCCGATTAAAGGAACTCTGGCTCGTGAGCACAACACCCGAGATGACGGTCATGATCGCGAGCACGACCATAAGCTCTACCAGGGTAAAAGCTCTCCGAGCGCTCACTGCAAAGCCGCGACGAAGATAAAGGGGTTCCATTGGGTGAAGTAGGCGAGGAGGAAACCGGCGGCCAGATATGGTGCGAACGGCACCTCAACTCCTATTCTAGAGCCTCGGGGCCTCCGTACCAACACCGCTATCCCAATCACCGCGCCGATCCAGAACGAGAACAGGAACCCGGGGAGCGCCGCAGGGCCGACGAGGAGTGCGAGGCCGAACGCGAGCGGCGCATCCGAGAGTCCCATGGCGCGACCGCGGGAGAGTAGATGCACGAGTGCGAGAGAAAGTCCGATGAGGAGGGCGGAGAGAAGCGTCGAAGAGAAGGAGGAGAGAGAAGGCGCGAGCACGTAACCGGTCATCGCACTTACAAGGACGAATACCGCGAGAAGCAGTGGAGGCAGTATCTGATGCCGCAGGTCATAGAGCACGAGCGCGAGGAGTAGCGAAAGCGAAAGCAGCATAAGCGGAAGCGCGCCGACGGGACCGATGGCGAGATACGAGAGCACGAAGAGCCCTCCCAAGAGGAGTTCCGTAAGCGGGGCATAAGGGGAAAGGCGGGCGCCGCAGCAGCGCGCGCATCCTCCCGCGATGCAGTAGGAGACGACCGGAATGAGAGAGGACGCCGAGAGCGGCTCATTACACGCATCGCAGCGAGAACGACCAGAAAGAAATCCCTCTCCCGTATGAAGGCGTGCGACAAGAACTCCGACAAAACTCGCGGTAATCGCGCCAAGGAGAAATACGGCGGCCGGCGCGAGGAGAAACATACCTGCATATCATAACAGAAACCCGTTCGCCGACCGGCGAACGGGTTTCTGTTCGGTCATTCCGTGCGTCCGTTATTCAGACGTCACGCAGCTGCACGACGTACTGTTCAGCGTATTGACGCCGCAGTGACTCCCACTGCTGTCAACGCACCAGTAGGCGGAGTTCGTCGTATCCGGACGTGACACGGCGGCCGCAAAAGCCGTGTCGGTCGAGACGCAGAACGCCGCGCCGCCGCCGGAGTTGGCAAGCGCCGCAGCGAGCGCCCTCCCCACCGTCGTATTGTGGAAGACGGTCGTACCGGAAGCGCCGGCCGCGGGACACGCCGCGGGACTGCCGGCTGTGCCGTTGTTGAACGCCCCGTATGAATTGTCAGTCGAAAGCGAGAGGAAGAGCGCCGCTTGCGTCGCGACCGTAGCGAGGTCCGCTCTCACGGCGGTGTCATTCCCTTTCTGGCGGGCGGAGTTCAGAGAAGCGAGCACGACCGACGAAAGCATGCCGATAATGGCGATGACGACGAGCAATTCGATGAGGGTGAACCCGGACACCAAATGTGTCGTCGGATGTATCCGCGCTTTGCGCAACGACACAATTGGTGTACGGGTGAACCCCCGTTTCAGGACGCCCATAGGAGATACGAACCACGCACTCACGAGCTAGCTTGCCGGGCAGACCGTCGCGCCGGCGGTAAGATTCGTCGTCCGCTGTCCTGCAAAGCCGGTCGAGTCGACACACCAATAGGTCGTAGCGGATGAAGAGAGCGGAGAGGATATCGCGTACGCGGTCGAGGAGTTACCGCAGACCATATTACCGGCGCCATTCGCAGACTCGGCCCCGGCAATCGCTTTGGCAATCGTCGTCTCGACGAAGAGGCTGCCCGCAGCCGAACACGTCGACCCTGTCGTACCGTAGGAGTTCCCGCCCGCAGTGCTGCCGTAATAGATCTCCGCCTGGGTCTGGATGGTCGAGAGGTCAGACTGAATAGCCGCATCATTGCCCTTGGAGCGGGCGGTGTTGAGCGAGGCGAGCACGACCGCCGAGAGAATGCCGATAATGGCGATGACGACGAGCAACTCGATGAGGGTGAAGCCCCGGGAACGGTTAGTGTACATAATGATTTTTGTGCGGTTAATACCTAAATTGTACGGCATAGGGTCCGGTATAGGAAGAGGGGTGTGGATAGCGGGTAAGAGAAAGGAGCGCCTTAGATCGAGCCCGCGAGGTTGTAAATCGGAAGTAACACGGCCGCGAGCAGGGTGCCGACGCCGAGGCCCAGTAGGACGATCATAATCGGCTCGATAAGGCCGACCAGGGTGTCGACCGCGTTCGACACCTCGCGGCTGTAGAACTTGGCGAGCGTCGAGAGGATTTTCCCGAGCTCGCCCGTTTCTTCGCCGACCTTCGTCATCGCGACCATGATGCCCGGTATTTCCGGATGTTTTTCGAACGCGCCGGATATGGAGGAACCGCCTTTCACATCCGTCCCGACCTCCGCGAGCACATCCGCATAGGCGGCATTCCCGACGACCGAACCCGCGATGTCGAGCGCCTCGACGACCGAGACGCCGGAAAGGAGCATGGTGGAGAAGTTGTCAGCGATGCGCGCGAGATACAACTTCCGGTAGAGGTCGCCGACGTAGGGGACCCGGAGCTTCAGGCTGTCGAGGATGAGTGCGCCGCGCGCGGTCTTCCCCATTTGCCACACATAGAATCCGCCCGCGATGAGCGCGATGAGCACAAAGATGCCGTAGTGGACGAAGAAGTTCGAGACACCGATGACTATCGTGGTGTAGATCGGTACCGCCTGGCCAGAGTCCAAGAGGACGGAACTGATCTTCGGAATGACCATAGTGAGCATAAGCGCCATCACGCCGAAGAACACCGCGATAACGAAGATAGGGTAAATGAGCGCATTCTCGGCCTTACTCAAGATGTCGTAGGAACGGTCGAGATAATCGGCGAGATACACGAATGTCTCCGACAACTTGCCCGACTCCTCGCCCGCGCGGACCATATTCACATAAAACGTCGAGAAGACCTTCGGGTGACGCGCGAGCGCGGCGCTAATAGGACTTCCTCCTTGGAGGTCGTCCCCGACCGCGGAGAGCACCAGCGCAAGGTGCTTATTGTCGACCTCGGCGGCCAGGAGACGGAAGATACGGAGCGTGGACACCTGGGCCTCGAAGAGGGTCGCTATCTGACGCGAGAGAATGACGACCTCTTTGTTGGAGATCCTACTGAACAATGAGAGAAACGATTCAAGCGCCGATATTGTCTCGGCAGACTCGATCGCCGAGATGATGAGGTCGCGCCGCTGCAGCGCCGAGACCGCGACTTCCTGCGAGGGGGCTTCGATAGTCCCTTCCCGCTCGTGGCCGTCCTGGTCGATCGCGTGGTACTTGAACAACATATATTACAGATAATGCTCGAAGGTCTTGGGGTCCGTCGCGTGCTCGTAGGCGTGCTCGACCGTCACTTCTCCGCGATGGACAAGGTCGGCAAGCGAACGGTCCATATCGATCATACCCTCCTGCGAGGACGTCTGGACGACGGCGCTTATCTCGTGCGTCCGTGCGTCGCGGATAAGCGTGGAGACCGCGTTGTTGTTGATAAGGAGCTCGTACGCCGGAATGAGCCCGCCCGAGACGCGTGGAATGAGCCTTTGAGAGAAGATGCCGGCGAGGCTCCCGGCCAATTGCACGCGCACTTGGGCCTGCTGTTCGGCAGGGAACATATCGATGATGCGGTCGATGGTCTGCGCGGCGTTGTTGGTATGCAGCGTGGAGAAGACGAGGTGACCGGTCTCGGCGGCGGTCACCGCGGAGGAGATGGTCTCATAATCGCGCATCTCGCCGACCATGATGACGTCCATATCTTCACGAAAAGAACTCTGTAGCGCCGTATGGAAATCGGTGACGTCGATATGTACCTCGCGCTGATGGATGAGGGATTTCTTCGGTGTGAAAAGGTACTCGACCGGGTCCTCGATGGTGAGAATGTGTTCGGCGCGCGAGTCGTTGATGCGGTCGATCATCGCGGCGAGCGTGGTCGACTTGCCCTGCCCCACCGGTCCCACACAGAGAAAGAATCCCTGCTCGCGCTGCGTGAAGACTTCGAGTATGGAGGGGAGATTGAGGTCGGTGAAGGTCTTGACCGCCTGCGGTATGAGCCTTAGAGCTAGCGCGGTCGCCCCCTGCGCACGGTAACCGTTGATGCGGAAACGCACATCCGTCTTGTGGGCATAGGAGAGGTCGATGGTCTGGTTTTCCTGAAACGAACTCCATCGCCCTTCGGGTACGATGCTCTTCAACATCGCGTCGGTCTCCTCCGCGGTGAGCGCCGGATATTTCGCTAAGGGGATGAGCGCGCCGGAAACGCGCAACATCGGCGGGCCGCCGGCGGAAAGGTGGATATCCGAGCCGCCTTCGGCGACGACGGTATCGAGGAGCTCTCCGAGACGCGTGTCGACGGCCATAGTCCTAGGGAGACTTCACTGCACCGCCCGCCTCGATGGTACGGAGAGTCTCGGCGAGCACTTCAGAGGGAATAGCGGACGCTTTGATGATGTAGCCATCGGCGGAAAGTTGTTTCGCTTTCTCGATATCGGAATCCTGTCCCTGATTAGAGAGAATGATGATTTTCGAGGTTGGCACGAGCTTTTCCTTTCGTATCGTCTCGAGAGCCCCGAAACCGCCCATGCCCGGCATGATGAGGTCGAGCAGGATGGCGTCCGGCGCCGCGCTGTCCCCCTTCCGGAGCGCCGCGAGCAGGTCTTCGCCGCTGCCGAAGACCGTCACCTCATGGCCGACGTTCTTGAACTTGACGGCATAGAGGTCGAGGAGGAACCGGTCATCATCGACGAGATACACGTGGTAGGCCATTGCTCTTAGTATACTACGCCGCGCGGGTCAAGCGGTCTCCCCTTCGGGGAAAAGTTCGCCGCCGAGGGTGTTGATCTCTTCGAAGGGGATGAGCCCGGCGAGCGCTTTGATAATCGCGTCCTCGCGCATCGTGAGCATACCGCCCGCGCGCGCGGCCGCGTAGATCTTCTCCTCTATCGGCTCTGTGAGCACGACCTGCTCGAGCTTCTTATCCATCTTCAGTATCTCGAAGACGCCCATACGACCCCTCGTGCCGTTCGGACAGCCGGGCGTCGGCGCCGCATGATAGAACTCTTTAAACGGCGGCAGCGACTTTCGATACTCTTCCGGGAGATCGGCAAAGTCCCGGTCGAGGAACTCCTTGATGCTGTCGCGGATGGGGAACGGCTTGCCCGCGCCCTCGCAGAGTTTCCGGACGAGCCTTTGGCCGATGACGGCGACCAGGGTCGGCGCGATAAGGAACGGGTCGACGCCCATGTCGATAAGGCGCGGAATGGCACCGACGGCGGTATTGGTGTGGATGGTGGAAAAGACGAGGTGGCCGGTAAGCGCGGCCTGTACCGCGAGCACCGCGGTCTCCTTGTCGCGGATCTCGCCGACCATGATGACATCCGGGTCCTGACGCAGGATGGCGCGCAGTCCGTTGGCGAACGTGTAGTCTATCTCAGGACGTATCTGGCTCTGCGCGACGCCGGGTATCTCGTACTCGACCGGGTCTTCGAGCGACACGACGTTCGCCGTCTCGCGGTCGGTCTCGGAAAGCATCGAGAACAATGTCGTCGACTTACCGCTCCCGGTCGGTCCGGCGATGAGGATGATGCCGTAGGGGGCCTTCATCATATCGCGGACGACGACGAGCTGCGAGGCGGAGAGCCCCACCGTCTCCAGGGTCGCCGTCGCATCGGAACGGTCGAGGATGCGCATTTCAACCTTTTCTCCGTACTCCGTAGGGAAGGTCGAAACGCGGAAGTCGATGCGGCGCTTCTCGACGGTCGCCGAGAAGCGTCCGTCCTGGGGCTTCCGCTTCTCGTCGAGACGCAGTCTCGCCAGGATCTTGATGCGTGCGATAACCGCGTCGTGCACCTTCGTCGGCAGCTCGAGTGAGGTGTGCAGGTCGCCGTCCATACGGAAGCGGACCCGGGTCTTGGTCGGTGACGGTTCGATGTGGATGTCGGACGAATGTCCCTCGATGGCATACCGCAGTATCGTCGAGACGATCTTCGTCACCGGCGCCGCTTCACTCAAGGACTCATGAGAGCCGGTGAGAGAAAGCGCTTCTTCGCCGAGTGTTACCGCTTCTTTCGGTGTTCCCTTTCCGTCGTCGGCGGGACCCGGAGCGGATGGCGATTTCGCGGTCGTATCATATTCGGACAGAGCTCTCCCGACTTCACCCGAAAGATTCTGGTAGGCCTCAAGTACGCGCTCGAAATCCTCTTTCGTGATGAGAAAGAGTTTATACGGCATGCCGATTTGTCCCGAAATGAACTGCAATGCGTCCAGCGCGTCGATGTTGTCGGGGTCGATGAGCCCGACCTCCAGCGCGCCGTCCTTGAGGTCAAGAGGTACGAACCCGTAGTGGCGGGCGGAGTCGAGCGGGATGTAGCCGAACACTTCTTCGTTGGCCGGCGGGTCGCCGAGCACGCGCGTCGGGAGCCCGTACGCATCCCCCGCAACCGCGAGCGCGTCAACGAGCGAGATACCGTGTTCGGCGAGGACCTCGGCGAGCGGACGCTTCTCGGCGAGGCTGGCTTCGACCGCCGCGCGGCCGTCGGGCGGGAGGAGTCCCTTATCGACGAGTAGTCCGAGAAAATTCATTATTCATCTATTTGAGCGGAGCGAAGGGGTCGACGCGACCGGCGGGCTCCGGAGTGACCGGCGTCGCGAGGTCGACGAGCGCATTAAAGCGCGGGTCCGAGAAAAGGTCGGTCGCGAATGAGATCGGCTTGAGCTCGTTGACGAGGGTCTGAAATTGCGTCTGCGCCCGGTTCACCGACGTGCTCACGGAGAGAGGCGGCTGGTCCCCGTTCCCGGTGAAGAAGTACCAATACGCGCCCCCGGCGATGAGGAGCGTGATGAGGATGAGAAGCATCGTGTTTGATTTCATAGGAAAAGAGTGGGATTTACCGGAGCCAGTAGAGGCGCAGCGTCAGGTGATAGGTGTAGACGCCGGTGTCGGAGCCCTTCACGACCAGGTCCCGCATGTCGAGGAGACGTTCGCTCCTCTCGACGCCGGCAAGGAACGCCTGGAGCGCTCCATAAGAGCCGGCCGCGGAGAGCGAAAGGTCGACTGAACCGACCGGGCTCGCACCGGCGGCCGGCAGCGCGCCCGGAGCGGTCGCGTTCGGACCACTGGTGTTCGACAGCACGTCGATATTGGAGAGCGAGAGCCCGCTCCGCGCCGCGAGCGCGTTCAGATCGAGGATGAGCCCGACGTTGTCGACCGAGTCGGGTAAAAAGGTGTCGAGGCGCGCGAGGTCCGCGGGGTCTATCGCATTACGGGCTGCGGCGAGCTGGTTCTGCTCAGCGGCATACTCGCTCGCGGCGGCGAGCGCCTGGTCGTCGGAGACGATAGCCGCCTTCGTCGCGGCGATGCTGCCGGTCCAGGTCGGATTCACATAGACGAAGAATATGCCGGCGGCGAGGATGAGGGCGAGTACCGAGAGGATGCGGCTGGTCATGGTGTGAAGGCGACGAGCTTCTGGTCAAGTACGGCGGAAAGCGCGAAGGAGACGGAATTGTCGCCCGTACGGACGACGATGTTCGAGAAGATGGCGTCCTTGATGCGGCCGTCCTCCGCGAAGGCGGTGGAGACGACGGCGAGCGCGTTGAAGCTCTTCGCGACACCCGCACCGTCGAGCCGTACCGTCCCTGCCGTATCGACCGAGAGATGGAGGGAAGAGAAACGGACGCTCGCGGGAAGCAGCGTACCGAGCGTGGTGAAGAAGGTGGACAGGGCGGTATGTTTGTCGAGGAGTGTTGCGGCGGAGGCAAGACGGTCGCGCAGGCGGACGAATTCCTCAACCGTCGCCAGGTCGATCCCCGCCTCGACCTTCGCCAGTGCCGCGTCCTTGGAAGCCTGCGTCGTAGCGAGAATGCGGCCGTAGAAGAAGACGCTGAGTGCGCCGACGAGCACGACACCGAGAACCGCGTAGGCGAAGAGGTCGAAGATACCGGTGAGGTCGGTACGGAAACGGTGCGCGGCGGCGGACGCCGAGTGCGGGACGAACGAGGTCGGTATCGAGGGGGGAAGAGCCATTTCTCTTTCAGTATACGATACTTATACAAGTATCGTATACGCTAACTGTGCAAAACGTCCGGCATCAGGTCTCGTCAAGCTTGCGCAAGGCGAGGCCGACGGCGACGGCGAACTCGGGCCCGATCTCCTGGAGTATCGGGCGCATGAAGGCCGGCGCTTCGGTCTTCGCGAAGGGGTCGGCAACACGTATGTCGATCGAGAATATCCTCTTCGCATAGTCGTCGAGCTCCTTGGTGATACCGCCGCCGCCGGTGAATATGATCGAGGTGACGGACTTCTTATGCGTCGTTTCATACTGGATGAGGACGCGCCGCACTTCTGCGAAGATGCGCGAGAAGACGAGCTCGGGACTGCCCAAGGCGCCGCCGTCCCCGAAGCCTTCCCTCTTCTTCAGCGCCTCGGCTTCGGCGATGGAGACATTGCCCGAGACCGCGATGGCGCGCGTGATATCCTGGCTCCCGCTGCTGATGGCATGCGAGAGCGCCACGACGCCATGCTCGATGATATACGCCTTCGTCGAGGCGGCGCCGACATCGAGCACCATGACCGGCCTTACCGGGTCGTCGACGGCCGCGCGAATCGTGCTGAAAATCTCGATTTCGTAGAAACTCGCAGAGAGTCCCGCGCCGGCGACGACCTGCTGGAGCAGGGACATCTCATCGTTGTGGACGGCGACAAGGAGCACCTCGATCTTGTCGCGAGCGCCGGCGTTCCCCGACGGGCCGACCTGCGGCACGATGAACCAGTCGAGCTGTACCTCATTGATGGGCACCGGGACATACTTGCGCGCCTCGAGCTCGATGACCGTCTTCTGTTCCTTCGGGTCGGCGCGATACGGGAGAGAGACCAGAGTGAGAAGAGAGCGCGCGTAGGGTATCGAGACGCCGCAACTCGTGGTCGTCACCTTCGCCTCGCGTAGGAGGTCTTTCAGGGTCTCGGTAATCTGTTCGGCGGAGAGGTTCGTCGCCTGTCCCACCTCCATCCCGCTATAGGGACCGAGGGCGAGCTCGCCGTAGGTCTCGAGAACCGCCTGCCCTTTCTCCTTACGCAGCTGCACGACCTTCAAGGACGACGAGCCGATATCGACGCCGAGCACGCTCTTCTCCTTCTTTGCAAAAAGAGAATCGAGAAACGACATATGGGATATATAGTATCATGATGCGCCTGCTCGACTTCCTCTTCCCTCCCCGCTCCGACGAGGCTCTGCTGCGCAGTGTCTCGACCGACGACTTCCTCGCGAAGGTCGCACCGCGGCTCGTGCCGGAAACGCGTCCGGGCACGGTCACCCTGCTCTCCTTCGGCGACCCGCTTGTGCGCGCGGCTATCCACGAGGCGAAGTATCACGGGAGCATCCACGCCTTCGAGCTCCTCGCCGCCGCGCTCGCCGACTACCTGCGCGATGCCGACGATGTAGGACGTCGTACGTCCCACATCGTGCCGGTGCCGCTCGGGAGCGCGCGGCGTAAAGAGCGCGGCTTCAATCAGGTAGAAGAAATAGCGAAACGCGCCGCCAAGCTGCTTGGCGGCGCGCTCCCCGACACAGCGCTGCTCGAGCGCACGCGCGAAACAGCCTCGCAGGTCTCGCTTCCGCGAACGCTCCGACTGGAAAATATGAAAGGAGCGTTCGCGTGCCCTTCGAAGCTCGAAGAGCGAAGTAGGGCCGCCACTTATATCGTCATCGACGACGTCATCACCACCGGCGCGACGCTCCAAGCCGCCATTGACGCGCTCGCCGAAGCAGGCGTCGAGCACATCATTCCGCTCGCCCTCGCCCACTAAATTTGATACTGTTTGAAGCACGGAGACGTGGCTGAGTGGTCGAAAGCACCTCGCTGCTAATGAGGCAGGGGAGAAATCCTCTCCAGGGTTCGAATCCCTGCGTCTCCGCCAATTTTTTAGAGCGTCAGGCCTCTTTTGTCTGCCTCGACCAACGCTTCTTTAAACCAATAGGTGTACGCGTCCGGATGTTTGAGTATGTCGGACTTCACTTCGTCTATGCTGACCCATTCCCAATCATCGGCTTCTTCCGGATTCGGAATGGGGTCATCATTGTATGTTCCGACGACGACATGGTCCATCTCGTTTTCATGCAGGCCGTTATCAAAAGGCACTTGGTAATGGAAAAGAAAAAGTTCCTGAAGCGGGCAATCGAACCCCATCTCCTCCCGTAGTCTCCGGTGGGCGGCGTCGAGTGATGCTTCGCCGTCTCGCGGGTGGCCGTCGCAGGTATTACCCCAGAGCCCGCCACAATGATATTTACCCCGAGCTCTCTGCTGCAATAAGAGTTCGCCTCTGTCGTTCGTAATAAAAATAGAAAACGCACGATGCAGGAGTCCCTTCTCATGCGCCTTCAACTTCCCCATCACGCCGGTCTGCACATCGTCCTCATCGACTAAAATAATCTGGTCTTCTCCTGACATATCCTTCTGAAACTCGTCCAGAGCATTTTTAGTTGCAGAGCGCATTCTATTCAAATATTATTCAAGAAATTTAAAAAGGGCACCCGTCCAGCTGGTGCCCTTCTGTCCGCTTTGTTGGCGGAACTTATTCTTTGCCCCATCCAGGGCATTACTTTACCGCTTTCTTCTTCGCAGTCTTCGTTCGACTCGACCTAGGGTCCGGACGAACGTCCGACCACGGCCGATTCGAACTTCCGGGTTGCCATAACCACCTCCGCCAAGAGTGAAGGAATCGCAGCCGGGTGCGGCGAAAACCCCGTACAGCACAAGGAGCAATCGCACACCCTACTTCGATAATACAAAATCGATATCTTGAACACAATAAGGGTTATGCACCAAAAAAGACCCGCCGGCGCGGGGCCGGCGGGTCTTGTGCGCGCAGTGCGCGCTGGATTACATACCCATTCCCGAAGCGTTGCAGGCGCGGCAGTCCCTCTTGTGCGTGAAGAGGAGGACGAGCGCCGAGAGACCGACCAGCAGGTAGACGAGAGTCTCGACCGTCGGCCAGGAGCCGAGGAGGAGATTCACGACGTTCCAATTGCTGCCCATATACGTCCCGAGCGCCACGAGGCCCCAGTTGAGGCCGCCGACGACGACGAGTGTGAACGCTGTGCAATGTAGTCCTTTCATGCGGGTTGAAGATGATTAAAGCGGGGGTGGTGGTCCGCTCCCCGTAGTATGACCCACCTTTTTGTATTGCGGGGACCCCCCTGTGCAAAACGCGCGATTCCCCTGATGCTAGTATGAAATCGTGACGACAGAAAAAAAGAAAAGGGAATATCAGACCTTCTCCCTCACTCCCGGCGTCTTTACCGACACGACGCGCGTTCTCACGAGTGCCGAGCAGGCGAAGCGCCGACGCCTCCTCGCGGCGCTCGCGAAGAGCTCCCAGTTCCTCGCCATCGAGAAGCGTATCGATACCATCCTTGAAGGTATCGCGAAGAGCGTCGGTCAGGCTATTCAAGCCAAATATGTGAACTTCTGGAATTTCACTCCGGACAAGAAGGGCGTCTATATCCGTGCGGCGTACGGCATGCAGCCGCAGTATATCGAACACTCGAAGAAGGACCCCTTGCCGCTCGGCAGCGCCTGGATCGGCCGGGCGATGCAGACCGGTAAGGTGTGGGCGACCTCGAACGTCCAGAAGGACCCGCGTCTTCCGAGCTCCTGGCTCCCCGCGGTCAAGAAACAGGACTACCACGGACTTGTCTGTATGCCGCTGAAGATACAGGACCGCACCATCGGCGGCATGTGCATTTACTACCCGAAGGTGCACGAGTTCGAGCCGTTCGAGATGACCATCGCGGGTATCGTGGCGAACCAGGCCGCGACCGCGGTGGAGAACGGCCGTATCTTCGACGAGCTCGGCGCGGAGCGCCTGAAGACGCTCGCCATCGTGCGGAGCCTGAACGACGGCCTCATCATGTACGACCTCGACGAGTCCATCGTCTTCTTCAATCCGCGAGCCGAGGAGCTCCTGTGGCTCAAGGCTAAAGAGGTCATCGGGAAAGTTCCCTCCAAATCTTTCGTCCAAGGAGACACCTATCGTGCAAATCTGTACGCCATACACAGTCTCCCCCAACCTGACTACGAAAACGCGGAGTACAGTACCGAGGGAGCCCACCGGGTCGTCCTGCTCGTGACCCGCATCCCGGTCCGGGACGAGGCGGGAGTGAAGATAGGCACCGTGCAGGTGCTCCACGACGTCACGCGCGAGCGCGAGGTCGAGCAGCTGAAATCGAATTTCCTCACAACCGCCTCGCACCAGCTGCGCACGCCGCTCGCCGGCATCAAGTGGGCGCTCGAGGCGGTCCTGAAGGAGAAGGACGGGGCGCTCACGCCCGCGCAGAAGAAGATGGTAGAGGAGGCGTCGGAGACGAACGAACACCTGATAACGCTGACAAACGACCTGCTCGACGTCTCACGCATCGAAGAGGGTCAGTTCGGCTATACCTTCGAGATGACCGACCTCGGGGCGCTCGCGCGGGAGGTCGTCGCCGCATTCGCCGAAGAGGCGGTCCAGCACGGCGTTACGCTTACCATGACCGAACCGGACGCTCCGCTCCCTCCGGTCAGCGTCGACCGGGAGAAGATGAAGGTGGCCATCGACAACCTGGTGGACAATGCCGTCAAGTACACGCCGAAGGGCGGAGTGGTAGCGGTCTCCCTTACGGCGGGGCCGGACACGCTCTCTCTGTCGGTCCGCGATACCGGCATCGGCATCGCGGACAAAGACCGGGTATTCATTTTCAATAAATTCTTCCGCGCGCCGAACGCCGTGCTGCGGGAGACCGGAGGCTCCGGGCTCGGCCTCTATATCGCGAAGAACATCGTCGAACACCATCGCGGCATGGTCAGCTTCGAGTCCCGCGAGAACGGCGGGTCGACCTTTACCATTCAACTGCCCAGCTCACCGGAGAAAATGCCGGAGCCGGCACGAGCGATGAGTCGCACTCCCTAGGCCGCTTCTTTGTCGAACACGGTCGTCTGCGCCGAGCCGTAGAGACCCTCGGCTTCCAGGAGGCGCGTGCGCAGCAGCGCCGTCACCACGGCGAACACAAGACCGACCATCATGGGGACCCAGAAGTAGAACATGTCGGTCACATTTCCCGCGCCGCCCGAGAATTTCCCGAACACATAGGCGAAGTACCCGGCATACGCGATGAAGTAGACGGGCGCGAACTCGAACCAGTCGGTCAACTCAAGAAGGACAATGATGGTCGCGACGACGAAGACCGTCACCGGCAAACTCCACATCCCTCCGAGCATGCTCTGGACGGACGGCGCGAACGCCACTACGAGCGTCAGATACCCGAAGAGAATGCCGCCGGTGATACCGAGGACCTCCTTGTGCAACCGACCGACCTTGGCTCCCGCGACGAAGTAGAGCCCCCAGGTGATAAAGACCGGCCATATCTGGAGCCACGGATACCGCGATGCGTCCGAGAAGTACTGCCAGCCCAGCACCGAAATCGCCGCGAGCACGCCGACCAGAAGCGCTACCGGAAGAAATTTCGTAAAACTCATATGTTGGTTAGTTGGTATTTAGTAATGACTATCTATGCCGAACGAGTACGTTCTTGATATTCGTCACTATCTCCTCGACCGCGGTGTTCGCCTTGACGAGATACCCAACCGCGCCCAAGTCGATACCGCGTTTCATATCCTCCGTGCTCCCTAGATTCGAGAGGATGAGCACCGGGATTGTCTTCGTCGACTCATCCTGCTTCAGCTTCTCTAAGATATCAAAACCGCCGACGCCGGGGAGGATGATATCGAGAAGCACGATATCCGGCTGCTCGGCCTGGATGCGCTCGAACGCCGTGGCGCCGTCGACCACCGTGACGACCGCGAATCCCTCGTCGATGAGGTGCGTGGCGAGGATACCCGACATAAGCGAGTCGTCTTCTACCAGAACGACCTTCCGTTGTTCCTTCGCTGTATCTGCGGTCTCTGTCACCCCTGTATTCTACAAGGTTCCCGTGGGCCAACGGGGTGCTATCAACAACCCTGCCGATGCTGGCTCACACACTTTCGGGCGGGACAACGCGGCCGTCGTCGAGCTTCACGACGCGGTCGGCGATGGCCGCATATTCGTCCTCGTGCGTCACCATGATAATAGTCTGCCCGGCCCGGTGCAGCTCCTTGAAGATATTGATGACGCGGTCGGAGGACTCGCGGTCGAGATTGGCGGTCGGTTCGTCGGCGAAGAGGACGCTTGGCGCGTGCGCGATGGCGCGCGAGACGGAGACCCGCTGCTGCTCGCCGCCCGAGAGCTGGCTCGGGAGGTTGTCGAGACGGCTCCCGAGCCCGACGCGCTCGAGCGCTGTCCGCGCCTTCTCCTCGGCAGCGGCGCGCGAGGCGCCCTGCATATAGAGCGGCAGCGCGACATTTTCAAGCGCTGTGAGCTCGGGCAGGAGCGCGTAGTCCTGGAAGACATAGCCGAACTCGGCGAGACGGAAGAGCATCTTCTCGTGTTCGCTCAAGAGGTGCGCCTCCTTCCCGTTGATGCGTATCTCGCCGGAGGTGGGCTCGTCGAGGAGCGATATTTGATAAAGGAGCGTGCTCTTCCCCGCCCCCGAGCGGCCCATCACCGCGACGAACTCGCCATCCCTCGCGGTGAAGTTGATGCCCTTCAACACCCGCGTCTCGACGGGGCCATCCTTGAATGTCTTCGTAAGTTCTTTTACTTCGATCATAGGTCAAGCGCGGCCGAGGATGGAGTCGAGGGTGTTCTTCCGCACGATCATCCTTGAGGGCAGGTACCCCGCGATGACCGTCGTAAGGACGAGGAGCCCGATGCGCAGCATCGTCCCGTCGAAGGGCGCGACGAGGATGCCATCGCTGAAGGGGAAATCGACGGGATGCGCGGCGACGGCCGGTACGAGAATGCCGTAGAGGACGATGAGACCCACCGCCGAGCCGATGACGGCGTAGAAGAGCGACTGGAAGATGTAAGAAATTTCTATCGCCTCGCCCGAGATGCCGATGCCCTTCAGGATGCCGATGAACTTCCTCCGGGTGATGGCGTTGATGAAGATGACGATAAAGATGGTGATGGCCGCCACCACGAGCCCGATGGAGCTGAAGCCGTTCCCGAGCATCGCGAAGGTGGTCTTGATGTCGGCGACGCCGTTCGGGATGGAATCCGTGAAGGTCTGTACCTTCGCCTTCTCGCCGATGCCGCTTGAGAGGAGGAGCTGCTTGAACGCGTCGGGGTCGCTCTCGGGCGTAAGGCGCACCGCTATCTGCGCGACGTTCTGGTCGGTGCGGCCGATAAGCGCGCGTAATTCGGAGGCGGGTATAAAGACGCTCATCCCGAGCTCGCCTATCTTGCTCTTCACCACGCCCTTCACGACGACCTCGCGCGTGACGCCGCCGACCGTGAGCCGCACCTTGGTCCCGGGGAAGACGTTCGAGAGCGGGGTGAGCCCCGGTTGCTCGCCGAAGGCGTAGCGGTCAAGGAGGAAATTGCCGACGAGTATCTGGTCGTAATCCCCTTCGGCGAGATACTCTCCTTCGATGACGTGCGCTCCGAGTCCGGTGAACGCATCTTCGGCCTCCGGGTCGATGCCGATGACCTGCGCGCCGGTCGCGTTCCGCTTCTCCGTATCGCTCGTGCGCATGAGATAGTTCGCCTCTATCGTGCCGCCCGCCTGATACCGCTTCGTAAGCTGCGTTACCTGCGGCACGGTCGCGAGGAAGGCGAGAACACTCGGCGTGTCCTCGATGTATTCCTTCGTGGAGAGCGCGGAGACGATAACGTCGCCCGCGTACTGGGTGCGGTAGCTCTCGTTGATACCTTCGATGAGCCCGACCAGGATACCGGTCACCACGACCAGATTGAGAAAGGTCAGGAGCATCACGAAGACGATGAGCCCCGTGGTCCAGAGGCTCGCGCGCCGGAGCTGTCGCACGGCGAGATAGAAACCGACGCGGATGTTGAGTAGTGAGAACATCGGCGGGTCGGGCGCTACGGCGCGGGCGAGAGGAGGATGACGTCGCCCGCAGAAAGGCCGGAGAGTATCTCGGCCTGCCCGAGCGCGGGTGCGGGACCGAGCGTGACCGAGCGGTCGCTTATCTTCCCGTCCGCGAGGAGCGAGACGTATCGTGCGCCGTCCTTCGTGCCGACGGCGCCGGAGGGAATGACGATGGCGCCCGGGAGCACGCCGGTCTCGATAACAACGTTCGCCGTCATGCCGCTCCGAATACGCGGGTTCGCCGTGAGGAAGGCGAGCGTCGTCTTATACGCGGGTACGCCGTCCTTCATCGTCTCCGCCGGGTCGACCGCGACGACCGTCGCCGGGAAGGCGACCGAAGGGCCGTAGGCGTCGAGCGTCGTCGTCGCCGGGTTACCGACCGCGACGCCGGCGATCGCCACTTCGGGCACGAACGTCTCGACCTGGAAGATGCCGTCACTCTGTATCGAAATAAGCGCAGCGGTCGGCGAGACGATCTCGCCGACCTTTGCGTCCATGCGCGTCACGACGCCCGCGAAGGGCGCGATGACGCGCGTCTTCGCGAGCGCTGCGCGCGCATTCTCCACGTCCGCCCGCGCAGCCGCGATGTCGGAGGAGGTCGAGCCCGCCTGGTCGAGCGCGAGCGACTTCTCGGCATCCGTGAGCGCGGAAACGGCGGTCGTGAGCGCGGCGGTGGCGGTGTTCACGTTCGTGCGCGCGGTGGCGAGCGTTGTCCCGTAAGAAGTAAGTGTCGCGGCCGTTACGGTCGAATCCGGAACGCCCTGATTGATCGCGGCGTTCACGTCAGCGAGGAGCGTCGTGACCTGCGCGAGATACCGCTCGGACTGCCACGCCGAGTCGGCGGCGTTCGCGCTCGAGAGCGAGGAGACAAGGAGCGCCCACGCCGCGAGCGTCGGCTCGATGGCGTCACGACCGTCCTCGATGGCGGCCTTCAGGACTGCATTCGACGTGTTGAACGTGAGTTTCGGGTCGGTGCGCGGATTGGTGAAAAGGGCGTCCGCCTTGTTACGAACCGCATCGTCGGAGGCGGTGTAGGCGGCGACGATGGCGTCGACAAGCTTGGCCTTACCGCTCGCCACCGCGGCCGCGTCCTTCGCGAGCTGCTCCGGCCGCGTGCCCGCGAGGAGCGAGTCGAGTGCCGCCTGCTTCTGAGCGACGGCGGCAATGAGGTCGCCGTTCTCCACCTGCGCGAGCAGCGTACCGGCGGATACGTGCTGTCCGACCTTCGCGTACGTGCCGGCGATGCGGCCGTTCGACGCGAAGCCGAGGTCGACATCCCGCGCGGCGATGACCGTACCGGAGACGCTCACCTGCTTATGAAAATCGCCCGGCATGACGGTCAGGGTCGCGCCCAGGTCCGCCCCGCGACCAAAGAAAAAGTACCCGCCGAGGGCGACCACGAGCGCGGCCAGCACGTATTTCCACAGCGGAAATACGAGGTTCTTGACGGAAAACTGCATTATAATCGAGTCTACCACTGGGCTATACTGAATGCACGATGCCGCTCTCTCCCGCCCTTCTTTCGATACTTGCGACGCTCTTCATCTGCGTCGGCGTCGCACTCGTCTTCTTCCTCATGCGGCCGCGCCGCTTCTACTTCGTCCGCCATGGCGAGACACTTTTGAACGCGGCATGTATCAAACAAGGCGCGGAGGGCGGCCTAAGCGAGGCGGGGAAACAGCAGGCTGCCGCCGTCGGCGAGCTTCTCGTCCCATTACGCATACAGACGATTATCTCGAGCCCCTATGAGCGGGCGAAAGAAACAACGAACATCATTAATGAGCGCCTGCATACTGTCATCAGCTATTCCCCGCTCCTCGCCGAACGCAAGAATCCGAGCGACATCATCGGCAAACGCACGGACGACCCCGCCGTCGCGCATATCGTCGACCAGATGGACCTCGCGTATCACGACGACGACTATCGCTACTCGGATGAAGAAAACTTCATAGACCTGAAGAGACGCGCGCGTCGCTGTCTCCGATATCTCGCGTGGCACGGCTCAACCCGCACCGGTGTCGTCACGCATCGCGCCTTCCTCAAGATGCTGCTCTCCTATATGCTCTACCGCGAGCGGCTCCACGCACGCGACTACGTGAAGCTCTCGTTCTTCAATCCTGCCGATAACGGCGGGGTGAGCATCTGCGAATTCCACCCCTGGAAACTCTTCTCCCCCACCCACGGCTGGGAGGTCGTCTCCTACAACGAACAGCCCGAATAAATGATGGACTTACAATGTCCATCATTTGTGATGTTCCTTAATAGAGCCTATAGGCCAACATAAGGAACATTGAAATTTGTTGACATTCCGGCGTGAAAGAGGAATATGACTCCGGGTGCGCCGTGCGTGAGCGCGGCGTTTTGTAGTCCAACCATAGCCCGATTCCTGGAATGGATAGTGGGCGATTGGAGGTTCAAATGAGTGATTCAGTCGACAGGGTGGAGCAACAAAGAGGTCAGACTGCGAAGTTGTTCAACGACTATCTGAGAAAGGGACACATCCTGGTTCGCTATGCGCTCGAAGCCAGTCCCCGAAGGGAACAGTTCCAAATCGAGGTAATCGACCTCGAGAATAAAGTACTGTGCGGCGATGTATATGCTGGGCTGGTGCACTTGGTATTCCGTGGCGGTGTCCTCGGTAACAATATCCGTACACAAGGATGTGAATGTCGGGTACACGGTCCGGAAGAGAGCCGACGCGTGACTGCAGCCGAGTTGTTCGACATCATTGCGGACCGGTGGGCAACGTTTGGCGATCCGATAGTCGTCGACGGCAAATGCCTCTGGATGGAATCGGAGGCTTTCGTCGGATGCGTCAAGCCACGGGGAGACATGAAAGGCCTCTCAACGGTATTCCCCTCCTCGCACTCGTGGGTCTTCCCGTTCATGTGCCTCTTCGCAGGGCAATTCAGTTCTCTCGTGCACCGGCATGGCGGTGCAGACAACCACTTCAAAGTGGCCGTCCTCGATGGCTTTGTCGACCGTTTTCATTCGTTCTTCGTGCAGCAGTGCTGGCACCAGGCGCTCGGCAGACCGGCGGCCTGACCGTGCAGACGACGAGAAAGCCCCGCGGCATGCGGGGCTTTTTTTATTTCTACCGAAGTCAGACTTCGGTAATTTAGTAAGCCGCAAAGCCGGCTTTCTAGCAGCGTTCGTTCACAAAAGAATTAAGGAATATTCTTTTGATTCACTCACTTGCTAGTAATCCATTCCCATGCCGCCCTGGGGGGAGTCCTTTTTCGGTTCGGGAATGTCGGCGATGGCCGCCTCGGTGGTGAGCAGGAGTGCCGCGGCGCTGACTGCGTTCTCAAGCGCCATGCGCGGCATCTTCACCGGATCGACGATGCCCGCTGCGAGCATATCTTCGACGACCTCGTCGGTGAGCGCGTTGTAGCCGGCATTCGCCTTCCCTCCCTGCACCTTCGAGACGATGACGGCGGCATCGTCCTTCCCGGCATTGATGGCTATCTGTGCGAGCGGGGTCTCGAGCGCGCGCACGACGATGTCGTAGCCGGCCTTTTCGTCCGCGCTCATCTTGTGTTCCTGTGCCGCGAGCTTCTTCGCGACTTTGGCGAGCGCAGTACCGCCGCCCGCCACGATACCCTCCTCGATTGAGGCCTTCGTCGCCTTCACCGCGTCGTCTATCTTATCCTTCAAATATTTCATCTCCGTTTCGGTTGCGGCACCGACCGAGATGACCGCCACGCCGCCCGAGAGCTTCGCGATACGCTCCTCGAACTTCTCCTTGTCGAACTTCGAGTCGGAGTTGTCCATCTGCGCCTTGAGCTGGGCGACGCGCGCGCTGATGTCCGCCTTCTTCCCCTTGCCGCCGACGATGGTCGTCGCATCCTTGGTCGCGACCACGCGCGCAGCCCTGCCGAGCATCGAGAGCGTCGCATTCTCGAACTTGATACCGACCTCCTCCGTGATGACCTGGCCGCCGACTACGGTCGCGATGTCGGCGAGCATCTCCTTCTTCCGGTCGCCATAGCCCGGCGCCTTGACCGCGAGCACCGAGAACGTGCCGCGCAGCTTGTTCACGATGAAGGTGGAGAGCGCGTCGCCCTCGACGTCCTCCGCGATGATGACGAGCTCTTTCTTGCCCGACTGCACGACTTTTTCAAGCAGGGGCAAAATTTCTTGTACGTTCCCTATCTTCTTATCGGTGAGGAGGATGAGCGCATCCTTCATCTCGGCCTCCATACGTTCCGGGTTCGTGACCATATAGGGCGACACGTACCCCTTGTCTATCTGGAGCCCCTCGACGATGTCGTAGGAGAGTTCCATGCCCTGCGATTCCTCCACCGTTACCACTCCGCTCGCGCCCACCTTTTCCACCGCCTCGGCGATGATGGAGCCGAGCACCTCGGACTCCGCCGAGATAGAGGCAACCTGCTTCACCTCGGCCTTGCCGGCAACCGGCTTCGCCATCTTCTTGAGCTCTGCGAGCGCGGCATGCTTCGCCTTCTCCATGCCGCTTCGTATCATCATCGCGTTCGCTCCCTTCTGAACGTGCTGAAGGCCCTCCTCGATAAGCGCCTCGAGCAGGACGACAGAGGTCGTCGTGCCGTCACCGGCCGTATCGTTGGTCTTGTTCGCCACCTCCTTCACGATCTCCGCGCCCATATTTTCAAAACGGTCTTTGAGTGAAATCTCCTTGGCGATGGAGACGCCGTCGTTGGTGATGCGCGGGCCGCCGTAGGACTTCTCGATGACGACGTTGCGGCCCTTGGGACCCAAGGTCACCTTCACCGCGTGGGCCGCAGCTGCGATACCGCGCGCGATAGACTTGCGTGCGTCTTCGGAAAAGAGGATTTGTTTGGCCATATGAACTAGTTTATTAGGCTCTAGGCGCTAGGCCTCTATTAATATGATGTCGGATTCGGAGAGCACATAGCACTCGACCCCATCAACCTTGATGGGCTCGTCCCAGGGCTTCTTGAAGAAGACCGTGCTGCCCGGCTTCACCTCAATCGGGAGGTGTTTCCCTTCATCGTTCCTGCGGCCCGGACCGACGGCGATGACCTCGCCAGAGAGGAGCTTCTCCTTGTCGACGGTCTCGGGGATGATGATGCCCGAAGCGAGCTTCTTCTCGCCTCCCTTTTCAAAGGGACGCACCATAACGCGGTCTCCAAGCGGCTTCAGTGAAAGCTTTTTAGCCATACTCTTCTATATAAATGAATAATCGCCCCTCCGCACAGGTAGGGAGAGTATAGATAAACTCCCGCCTCCGCGCAACTGCCCAGAAAGGTTGTATGATATATACGTCATTTCACACCTGACTCCTCATATGAAAAAATACTTTTTGGGCGCCGCGCTGCTCCTCGGCATACTCCTCTTCAGTGTGCCGCTGTATACTCATGCATCCATCCTTTCTACAAGCCAGATAAGCGCCATTGTCCAGATCCTCCGTGTTTTCGGGGCGGACCAATCGGTCATCGATAACGTGCAGGCGGTTTTGTCGGGCGGCTCGTCCGTCACGACGGAGAGCAGAACAAGTGGTGGCGCGTGCCCGACCGGCTACATCCTCAACAATACTGTGTGCAAACCGCGCGTGATGAACCTCACCGCATCCGCGAATCCCGCATTCTACTTGAGCGACCGGATCGTGGACCGGCATGTGTGGGACGATTGGAAAAGTTATGCGCCGCTCGTCCAGAAAGTATCGGAACTGACAGCGGGGAAAACGAGCGATTTGGAGAAAGCGAAAGCGATATTGAATTGGGTGCACGCGTCAAAGACGTACGGATGCCCGGAACTTGCGAGTAATCCTTCGGCAGACTGTACCAATTCCCCGGCGAACAAATTCGTTGGGTTCCCCGCCATCTTCACGAGTGACGTCGGGGTGTGTCTCGATGCCGCGGTCATCTCCACGGCGATGTTGCGCGCGGCCGGCATCGCTGCTATGCCGAGGCACATAGACTTCAACCATATCGTGACGGTGTTCTATGCGAACGGCATCTGGTACAGCGCCGACGCGACATTCTCGGCCAATCGCGCAACGGCCGGCGCCGTCCAGGTAGAGAACGCCGACCAGGCGCGCAACAGGTTCGTTGACTTCATCGCCGGGGAGAACGAGCAAAGCTTTGGGCGCAACGGCGCGTACTGCGACAACGAGTTCTGCATGGGGATGCCCTTCCAGACGGGCAGGGTGCTCTCGAATCCCGGCATAACCACGGCGCGAGTCACCTTCCCCTCCATCGCGCTCGCCGATTATGACTCGGGAAGACAGGTCCGGTGCGGCCTCGAAGTGCGCGGGGTAACCTCGAGCGTGCTTGGCCTTTCCTTCCCCGATTTCCGCCCCGGTAAGGTCAACGAGTGGCAGGCGACGAACGTACAACTCAATATCGGTGACAATCGGCCTGTCGGATATCTTCTGTTTGATGCGCCGGTCAACGACAGTATCGACGTCTCGAAAAAAGCCGAATACCGCTTCGTCTGCAAACGCGGCTTTACGTGGGGAGCTACGAGCGATGTACCGCTCGCGTACAAAGAAGTCGCCCCTCATCCCGGAGACTCGGTCGTCATTACTTACAACGACCTGGTCAGGGACGCGTCCGCGACCGATGCCGAATTTGTACAGGTCAAGAATATCGTCAAATCATTTACCGCAGACCTCGGCATATCACCGTCCGAATCGCCGGCACCGTCGCAAGGTCTGACGGTCGGTGTGTCCCCCACAAGTCCAACGACTCCCACGACTCCAACTGCTCCGCCCTCTCCCGCACCCACCGCAACGCCGAACTCCCTCCCGCTCGTCTCGACGAACGCGGCCACGAACGTCACGGCGACCTCGGTGGCGCTCAACGGCTCGGTCAATTCGGCGGGTACCGTCGGCACCACGGGCTGGTTCCGCGGCAGCGCGACCAATCCTGGAACCTGTAACGACACCTTCGGCCTGCGCATTCCCGCGACCGGCGGCACCGCATTTAGCCCCGACTACTTACGGAAAGCATTCTCGGAGTCCGTCTCCGGCCTCACGAGCGGTACCACCTACTACTACTGCGCCATCGCGCAGAACGCGACTGGGAAGAGTTACGGTTCTATCGTCTCGTTCACGGCAAAATAAGACTTCATCATATCCACGCGAAGGCGGTTGATTCCCGCGATGGGCATTGTATTATTCGTATGTTACCAAATCCAACATTTCTCATGAAAAAATACCTCGCCGGCGCTGTACTCTCCCTCGGTCTCCTCGCCTCCCCCGCCTTTTCCCAGGCGGCGGCACTCTCGGATGTACAGGTCCAAGCGATACTCGCCATCCTCGCCTCCTTCGGTGCGGATACAGCGACGATAAACAGTGTCAACGCGGCGCTCACCGGCGGCACACCGACGACTTCTTCATCATCGTTCTGCTACACCTTCAATGCCGACCTGACCGTCGGCAGCAGCGGGGCCGGCGTGTCCGCGCTCAATCAAGCCCTCAACCTTTCGAGCGTCAACACTTCCGGCAATACCGCAACCTTCGACGAAGACACTGCCGCCGATGTTGTCTCATTCCAGGCAAAGTACGGCATCAAGCAGACCGGTTATGTGGGCCCCCTCACCCGCGCCAAGCTGAATGCGCTCTACGGCTGCTCGACTACCTCTACTACCAATGTCCCGACACAGACGAAGTCGGCCCTCACCTCCGACCAGATACAGGTGCTTTCTCCTTCCAACATCATAGTTAGCGCCGGCACGAAAGTAACAATCTCCTACGCCGTCGGTGCAAAGATAGTCGCTGGCGACCCGGCGATCATCGAGCGTTCGATCGTGAACGCCACTACAGACGTGACGAACAGTGGCTACATTCCCGTTTCGCAGAGCGCCGGCACGTACACGTTCGATTGGATCCCGAATGAGTCCGGCCAGTATCAAGCACTGGTAAAAATCACTCTCGGCAACGTCACCTATTCTGCGCGCAGCGGTATGATCGCCGTCGGAACGCCGACGACCACAACTATCGCTCCTTCCGTACAGGCGACACCGACCTCCGGCACGGCGCCGCTCTCGGTCACATTCTCGGTCGTCAACTCGCGCGGCACCGCCGACAACGGCATCGCCTACACAATCACCTTCGGCGATGGGCAGTCCGGCAGCTTCTCGCGGAGCGCCCCCTTCACGCTCTCCCACACCTACAGCTCGGGCGGGACCTACGCGGCCGCGCTCACGGAGCGGACGCTGTGCTCCTCCTGGGAATGCATCGGCTCGGTTACGACGATAGGGAGCGTCCAGATTACCGTGACCGCCGCCACACCAACCGCGACCCCGAACTCACTCCCGATCGTCTCCACGTCCGCCGCCACCAGTATCACCTCGACCACGGTCGCGCTCAATGGGAAAGTGAACTCTGCGGGTACCTTGGGGACTACGGCCTGGTTCCGTGGCAGCACGATTAATCCCGGAACCTGCAACGATGCGTTCGGGGTGCGCGTACCCGCTACGGGCGGCACCTCGTTCGCCGCAGGGTACCTCTCGACCGCGTTCTCGCAGACGGCCACCGAACTTACCCCGAACGCTACCTACTACTACTGCGTCATCGCCGAGAATCAGTTCGGAAAGAGCTACGGCTCCGTTACCTCATTTACCACTACGGCAGAAACAAGTGGAACAGGCGGGACGACATCGACCGCCACTCCGAACTCCCTCCCGATCGTTTATACGGACGCGCCGACAAACATCACAAGCACGTCGGTGACGCTCAATGGCCGGGTGAATTCGGCGGGAACGACAGGGACCACTGCATGGTTCCGCGCCGATACGACCAGCCCTGGAACCTGTAACGACAACTTCGGCACTCGCTCGAGCACAAGCGGCGACTTCTCGTTCGCAGCCGGGTACCTCACGACCCCGTTCTCGCTTCCCGTCACCGGCGTCATTCCCGGCACCACCTACTACTACTGCGCCATCGCACAGAACGCGACTGGGAAGAGTTACGGCTCGGTCGTCTCGTACACGGCACCCTCAACGAGCACTGGTACCTCGGCCACCGCCCCCACCGCCACGCTTACACAGTCGTCCGCCTCGACTCCTTCAGGAACGGCCTACACCCTCACCTGGGACTCGACGAACGCGACCTCCTGCACGGTCTCCTACACCGGTCCCGACGGTGGCGCGACGATATCGAGCGGTTCGACGTTCGGCTCACAGACGTTCACGACGCCGACTGCGGGGACCTTTGTGGCGACGAATACCTGCACGGGCGCCGGGGGAACGGATTCGGAAACCGTTACTCATACCGTGACGGCAGTCGCGACTCCTAATTCTCTCCCGATTGTCTCGACGACCGCCGCCACCAATATCTCCCCAACATCGGTCGTACTGAACGGAAAAGTGAACTCGGCGGGCACGACCGGCACCACCGGTTGGTTCCGCGGCAGTGCGACGAACCCCGGCTCCTGCAACGACAGCTTCGGTGTGCGCATACCCGCCGCCGGCGGTACCGCGTTCAGTCCTGGGTATTCCTCGGTCGCGTTCTCGGAGTCCGTCACCGGCCTCAACCCCGGCACCGTTTACTACTACTGCGCCATCGCCTCGAACCCGTTCGGGAAGAGCTATGGGAACATCGCGTCATTTGCCGCTCTCCTCGCGCTCGGCCCCACGAATACGGGCGGCCTGAATCAGACCGCAAGCGCTCTGAACGCCCTCGCGAGCGCCACGCAGGCCGCCAGTGGCCCCACTCCCGCCCGCTTCAGCTACACGTGGAGCCGCAACCTACAGGTCGGTTCGCCGTACGCCGAAGATGTGCGGGCGCTCCAGACGGCACTTGTGCGTGAAGGAGTATATTCGGGAGAAGTGTCCGGCGGGTTCTACAATCAGACCTTTATCGCCGTGAAGGCATTCCAGCAGAAGCACGGCATCGAGCCGACCGGATTTGTCGGGCCCGAGACGCGGGGGAAATTGAATACACTCTACTGACCGAGGGGCGTCTTTGTGTACAACTTGCACGGACGACAGAGTTCGTGGTAACATCCCAGACAAGATGGAGGCACTCGTATCGGCACTGCCGTATGCGGAAATAGTCCTCTCCATACTCCTCATCGTCGGCATCGTGCTGCAGCAGCGCGGAGCAAGCCTTGGCGGAGCCTTCGGAGGCGATAACTTCGCATCAACCTTTTACAAGCGCAGAGGCGCAGAAAAGTTCCTATTCAACGCGACGGTCGGCATTGCGATAGTGCTCGTACTCGCGGCGATAGCGAACTTCCTCCTGGCGGGGGTATGACACTTAACCTATTCCCCCCAGAGCGGCTCGCCCTCTGGCGCGAGCGCCTGCAGAAGACATATGTGCTCCGGCCTCTTGACCGCCTCGACGAGATGGTCCGCGCCTTCTCACCAGGCGATCGCGTGACCTTCTACGCACTCGCAATCCTCGTCGGCATCGCCTCGCTCACCGGTCTCTACGCACTCGAGCAGTCGCTCCTGGCAGAAGTACCATCCTACGGTGGGAGCCTCGTCGAAGGCGAGGTCGGGAGTCCGCGATTCATCAATCCGCTCCTCGCCCTAAGCGACGCGGACCGTGACCTTTCGACCTTGGTCTATGCCGGGCTTATGGGCCTTTCGGGGTCGGGAGACCTCGTGCCGGTGCTCGCCGAGGGATACACGCGGTCAAAAGACGGTAAGGTATACACGTTCACCCTGCGGGAGAAAACGACATTTTCAGACGGCACGCCGGTCACGGCGAATGATGTCGTCTTCACGGTAGAGAAGGCTCAAGACCCCGCGCTCAAGAGCCCGAAGTACGCAGACTGGTCCGGCGTGCTGGCTGAAGCGGTCGACCAACGTACCGTGCGCTTCACGCTCGCGAAGCCCTATGCGCCGTTCCTCGGGCTCACGACGCTCGGTATCCTGCCTTCCCGCCTCTGGCAGGCCCTCTCGGACGAAGAGTTCCCGTTCTCCACGCTCCAGACAAGTCCGGTGGGCGCCGGACCCTTCAAGGTCGGGAACGTCTCTCGGGATGCGTCCGGACTCGTTAAGAGCGTATCGCTTACGGCGAACCCGAACTACGCGCTCGGTCGGCCGTACCTCGACAGCATCGTCTTCAATTTCTATTCGCGCGCCGAGGATCTCGCGAGCGCGCGTGCGGATGGTGCGGTCGAGAGCGCCTATGATGTCTCGGCAAAAGGCGCCTTGACCGCGCCATACGCCCGGGTCTTTGGCGTCTTTTGGAACCCGAGCCAAAACCAGGTCTATGCGCACATAGAAGTCCGTAAGGCGCTCTCGCTCGCGCTCGACCGTGCCGACATCGTTTCTCGGGTGCTCGGTGGTTCCGCGACCGCCATCATGGGTCCTGTGCCGCCGGGCGTTGGAGTGAAGCAAGTGCCGGTCCCTCAATCGGAAAACCCGGCGGCTGCGGCTGCGGCGGTGCTCCGGGCAGCCGGATGGACCTACGATGGAGCGGCGCGTGTCTGGAAGTCCGCCTCAGGCGGAGCAGGAACAAAGCAGTCCCTCGACCGCATCACGCTGCGCACCTCCAACGTGCCGGAACTGAAGAACGTCGCGAGCGCTGTGAAGGCGGACTGGGAGGCATTCGGCGTCCCTGTCGATATCGAACTCTACGAACCGGGCGACCTCTCGCAGAACGTCATCCGTACGCGTAAGTATGAGGCGCTGCTCTACGGCATGGTCATCGGACGCGACCATGACCTCTACGCCTTCTGGAGCTCACAGGAGCGGAACGACCCCGGCCTTAACATCGCGCTGTACGCGAATAAGACCGTCGACGCGCTCCTTGAGGAGGCACGCAGCACCGCCGACCAGACGGTACACGCGGCCGCTCTGCAGAAGATCGAGAATATCATCGCTGCGGATTATCCGGCCGCGTTTATCTATGCGCCGGACTTCACGTATGCGATACCGAGCGACCTTCAGGGCGTGCTGCTCCCGCAGATCATCACGCCTGCCGACCGGTTCGCGACGGCCGCGTCCTGGTATCGCTTCACCGACGCTGTGTGGCCATTTTTTGCGCGCCGCTAAATGCATCTATTTTCGTACGGGTTTCTTTCATTTATTCATTTTGCAAGCCCGAATAACCTAACCAATCATTATGAATCCAGCACCAGCACCTGCCCCCGCGCCGCATCCATCGCGCGATACGCGACCGGGTCCCGCTCGTCCTCCAAGGCGTTTTGAACGTGGAGGCCGTCCGCCGCAAGGTCGCGGAGGTCCGTCCCGCCCTGGCAGCGCCTCGCGCCGTATCCAGCGGATACTGCGCCGCCCCTCATCTAACCCGACGCGCGTTAACCGCGCCGTAGACTACTTCCCCGAGCCGGTCGGCCCGACAAGCGTGCGCATCATCCCGCTCGGCGGCGTCGAGGAGGTGGGGCGCAATATGACCGCAATCGAGGTGGGCGCGACGGGCGACATCCTCGTCTTCGACGCGGGCTTCCAATTCGTTTCCGAAGAAGCCTCCCCCGGGGTCGACTACATCCTCCCCAATACCCGCTATCTCGAGAAGAACGCGGCTCGCGTGAAGGGCGTCATTATCACTCACGGTCACCTCGACCATATCGGCGGCATCCCGTTCGTGATGCCGCGTTTCGGCACACCGCCCATCTACACGCAGAAACTGACGTCGATCATGATACAGCGACGGCAGGAGGAATATCCGGACGTGCCGAAGTCGGAGATGGTCGAAGTTGAAGTCGGTCAATCCATAGTCATCGGCTCGACGCGGGTGAAGTTCTTCCCCGTCACGCACTCCATCCCCGACTCGATGGGCGTCTCCATCGAAACGCCCCAGGGCAACGTCGTCATCACCGGCGACTTGAAGCTCGATCATGATGACAGCATTCCCGCCGAGCATGAAGTCAAGACGTGGGGCGATATCGGCAAGGACAAGAATATCTTCTTCATCGCCGACTCAACCAATGCCGAGAAGGACGGTTTCTCCATCCCCGAAAAGCGGGTCATCCAGACCTTGGAAGACATCATCAAGACGGTCTCCGGCCGCCTCATCATCGGCACGTTCGCCTCGCAGTTCGAGCGCATGATATGCATCATGGAAGCCGCGGAAAAATTCGGGAAGAAGATCGTCACCGAGGGACGTTCCATAAAGAATAACCTCGAGATCGCGGAGAAGACCGGTCTCCTCACGATAAAAAAAGAGACCATCATCCCCGCACAGGACATCGGCAACTATCCGCCCGACAAGATCGTCATCCTCTCGACCGGCGCGCAGGGCGAGGAGTTCGCCGCGCTGATGCGCATCGCGACCCGGCAGCACAAGTACATCACGCTTACCGAGCGCGATACCATCGTGCTCTCCTCCTCGGTCATCCCCGGTAACGAAATAGCCGTGCAGAAGTTGAAGGACAACCTCTACCGTCACGGTGTGACGCTTATCCACTATCGCTCGTCGGACGTCCACTCGACCGGTCACGGCAACACGGGCGAGCTCGTGTGGATCAATCAGCAGGTCGGTGCGAAGTTCTTCATGCCCTCCTATGGCTACCACTCGATGCTCCGCTGCCACGCAAAGGCCGTCGAACAGTCGGGCTTCCCGAAGGAGAATATCGTCATCCCGGACAACGGCACCGTTATCGACATCGAGGACGGCGAGCGGATGCATGTCCATAAGCAGAAGGTGCCCTCCGCGCAGATGGTCGTCGACGGATTCACCATCGGTGACATCCAGGAGGTGGTCATCCGCGACCGCCAGTCGCTCGCCAAGGACGGTATGTTCGTCATCATCGCGAGCGTCGCCTTGAAGACCGGCAAGCTGCGCAAGTCGCCCGACATCATCAGCCGCGGCTTCATCTATCTGCGCGAGTCCCAGAATCTTCTGAACGAGGCGCGCATCCTCATCAAGAAGACCATCGAGGACTCGACGCGCAATATGAACCCCATCGACCTCGACTATGTGAAAAACAACCTCACCGACGTCATGGCGGGATTCCTCTTCCAGCGCACCAACAAAGCGCCGATGGTCATCCCTGTCCTTATCGGGATGTGATGAGTAGTGAGCAGTAAGCGGTAGGCAGAAAGCAGCAATACACAACCCCCGCGGCGCTTCGCGCCGCGGGGGTTGCTCTTTGTAAAATCAAGTGTACTCTTTTCGAAGATGGATTGCTGAGGAACTTTCCTCATGAATGACCTCCGGGAGAAACGCGATGAAGCCCATCAAGAAACACCCACGGAAACATGCAATTTTGACAGTGGAAACATTCGGTGGCGAGAAGGTCTTTGTGCTTGGAAAACTGCGCATCGACCAGCTTAGTCCATATAACCTCTTGCCGAAAGGAACACGGTCGTGGTCGGCGTCGATTAGGGTCTACCGGCACAACAAACTTTTCGACAACGGAAGGATCAAGGAGTATGGCACTCACGCCGCATCGCATTGTTTCTTTGGGCTGACCAAATTCAATGCGATCAAGCGGGATAGCTCCGGAGTGGTTGTCTACGGGAATTTGCTAGCCCTTTGGTTCGACGAGGAGGACGAGTTCCGTCTTAGCATCACAACCAGGGAACTCCGTGAAAATATCCTTAGCAACTGGCGTGCGCAGGTCGAGAAGTTGCCGAAATACGCGCGCAAGGTGACACGTGCGGACAAGTTGCTCGACAAACTTCTCATCGAAGGAGGAGGGCTGAACAGTACCAAAGCTGGCATCCGCGCCCTCAATCGAGCATCTCGTGTTGCTTTCAGAGAAGTCGACGCACAAGTGAGGAAGGAACCGGTGCCGAAGGTGATTCACTGGAAGTATCCCTACAGTTAGACAAGTGCCACTGGGGGGATTGGAATAGACAAGCGGCTCGCTGAAAAGCGGGCCGCGTTTTTCATATGGTATGCTCGGAGGCAATGCACCCGCGCATCGTCCTCTTCGTCGGGAATTTCTTTTTTGCCCTCTTTGCCGCGCTCATTACCTATATCCTGCTCCCGTATCTCACTTCCTTCATGCCGACGGCCTACGCCGGCCTGGTCATCGCCGGAGGTGCGCTCTGCGCCATCATCGTCTTCCCGTTCTTGCCGTATCTCGTCGAGCGTTACGGCGCCCAGCGGCTCGCCCTCGTCTTCGCGTTCATGGAGATGGCCGCGCTTCTCATACTCGCTGCGGCGCCCGGCGCCATCGCGGTCTCTCTCCTCATCGCGCTGACCGTCTCGCTGCAGCCGCTTCTCTCCTACGAACTCGACCTTTTGCTTGAAGCGACGGTCGCCGAGGAGGGAACGACCGGACGCGTCCGCACGCTCTTCATCACTGCATGGAACATCGCTGCATTGGTCGCGCCGCTTCTCCTGGGTGCGCTCCTCGCTGATTCTGATGCGTATGGACGCATGTTCCTCGCCGCCGGCGCCGCCCTCATCCCGTTCATCGTCCTTTTCGCGACCCGGCGCCTCCCGCAGGGGGCGCCGGTCAAGCTCTCCCATATGCGCGATACGCTCCACTGTATCTTGCACGACCGTGACCTCGCGGCAGTCACGTTCGGACATTTTCTCCTCTACGCGTTCTACATCTGGGCGCCATTCTATGTCCCTTTCTATCTCCACAGCATGCTCGGCATCCCCTGGACGGACCTCGGCTGGATGTTCGCGCTTATGCTCCTCCCTTATGCGCTTATCGAGTACCCTGCGGGATGGGTCGCCGACCGCCTTCTCGGCGATAAGGAACTTATGCTCGCCGGCTTCCTCATCGCCGGAGGGGCGCTCGCGCTCATCGGCACCCTCTCACCCGCTTCCCCGCTCTGGCTTATCGTACTTATTCTCGTTTCTTCACGCGTAGGCGCAGCGCTTGTCGAGAGTATGACCGAGGGACATTTCTTTCGGCGTGTCTCGGAGAAGGATGTGAACTCCATCAGCGTCTTCCGCGGCGTCTGGCCGCTCGCGAATCTCGTCGCGCCGGTCGTCGGCAGCCTTATCCTTATCTTCGGCACCTACGAGATGCTCTTCGTACTCACGGGCGGGTTCATCGCCCTCGCCGGCGCCGGCGCGACGCTCCTTATACGGGATTTCAAGTAATCAATCCTTCTTTGATAAGCGCTTCGAGTGCTCTCTTCATCTGCGCTCTGCGCGAAGGACCGAGGAGGTTCACGAGACGGGTACGGGAGGTGGTCCCCCGCGTGAATTCGCGAAGAATAGCACCGCGCGCTTCGCGCAGCGACCCGGTAAACTTCGACTGCTTCACATATGTTTTACTTTTTGCATTATGCGAGATGCCGGAGCGCTTCAGAAATGCTCCGTAGTCCATAAGTGCGCTGTACCATTCTCTCGCCTTCCCTTTCGGCAATATCTTTTTCAACACTTCGAGTACCTCGGTGTCTTCAACGCCGGAACGTCTTGAGAAAAAATGATGAATAATGGCCGTACGAATATTCGTCTCGACGAAAATGACATTTTGGTTGTACGCGAACGCGGCGATGGCTCGCGCCGTGTACGGCCCCACGCCCGACAGTTTCTCCAGTTCCTCAACGGTGTGGCGACGGTTTTTTGTTGTCAGCGCTTGGGCGGCAGCTCTGAGCTGCTTAGCCCGGCGATTGTACCCGAGCCCTTGCCAGCTTTTCAGTACCTCTGAGAGCGGTGCGGCGGCGAGCTTGCGGGCTGTGGGGAAACGCCTCGTGAACTCGGCGTACACCGGGAGTACCCGATGTACCTGTGTCTGCTGCAGCATTACTTCCGAAACCAAGATTTTGTAGAGGTCTTTTGTTTTCCTCCACGGCAGATCATGCCGCCCGGAGTTCTTATAATACGTCCACACTATGTGACGGAATTGCGGTATGGTCATTTTGCCTTCGGCCAGCGAAGGGCGGCGGGCGGATAGACGCGGGTGAGGGGGTGAAGGGCACAGTCGTGCGGGCGGGCCGGACAGACGTAGCGGCCGTAGAGGACGAGGCCGTTGTTCACGTATTTCCAGTCTTTTTTCGGAATGAGCACCTCGAGGTCTTTGGATATTTTCGTCAGGTCATCATTGTCGGTGAGGTCGAAGCGCTTCGCGAAGCGCTTTACGTGCGTATCGGTCGCGATGCCCTCCCAGATATCGAAGAGCTCGCCGAGAATGACATGCGCGGTCTTGTAGCCAATACCCGGTAGTTCGACAAGCTCTGTCTCACTACGCGGCACGGCTCCGCCGTGCCGCGCTTGGATTTCTTTCGCCGCCCCGATAATCGCTTTTGCTTTGTTGCGGAAAAACGGAATGGAAGAAATTTCTTTGGTGAATGTCGCCGGATTCGCTTCTGCAAAATCACGAGGCGTTTTGTATTTCTTAAAAAGCGTCGTCGTGAGCCTATTCACCGCCTTATCGGTGCACTGCGCAGAAAGCATGACAGCGGCAACAAACTGAAATGGTGTTTCGTGCACGAGTTCGCTCTTCGGAATGGGATATGTCTTCTTCAGATACGCGACTATCTTCTTCGCACGTGCCACGCGCACAACACGAACGGTCATAAGAGTTCAGGAGTGTGGTCCTCGTGCGGGAACGCGATATGGAAGAAAAGTTGTAACAAAGCTCCCGCGGAGAAAAGAGAGAACAGCAGTACGACGACAGGCCCAATGAGCGGTACGAACGCGATCAAGGAGAGTACGAGCATACCGAGCACGCCATCGTGCCAGAGCACCGTCTCGCGCCGCGCAAAGCGCCGCGCCACAACGCCGCCGACGAGAATCCCCGCGTACAGAAGAGCGAGGAGAACGAGAAGCGCATACAGGACGAGAAGCAGGAGCGCGAGACCGATGCCGACGAACGTCAGCATGAGCATAAGGAGGAGGACCGGTGTGGCGACGAGAATGGCAAAGCCGAGTAATGTCGTGAGTAGGATACGGCGCAGACGTCCTGTGTATACACGCTCGACCAGTGCCTCCGCGAGCCGTGGGAACAGGCCGGCGAGAAGGCCGGCGAGAAGGAGAGCACCCAGGATACGCGCGAGGATGAAGAAGGCGACACTCACGAACGCGAGTATACGGGACGTACCGACATCGGGGAGATAGGAAGCATTCGTGTAGGTGACACCGCCGACTATCGTTGCCGACGCCGGAATGGTCGCCGGTTCTGGCGCTTCATAGGAGAGCGTACCGGCGATCGTGGTGCTCGCGGCGAGGGCGACCCGGCCACTCGCAATGATATGCACCGTGCCCGCGAAGTCGCCGGCAAGCAACACATTGTTGCCGTAGATGGTGACCGGACCCGACGCGCCATCGAGCACGCTTGCGTTCGCCGCGACAATAAAGACGCTCCCCTTCGCGCGTCCCTCGTCGCGCACAGAGTAGCCGAAGGCGACGAGGTCGCCCGCTACCGGTTCTTCGATGTCGACGCTCCCGCCCGCCGCCCGGAGGTCGCCTCCCACACGCGCGCGCGACTGTACCGAGCCGGCGAGCAGGAGCGTGTCGCCTTGTACCGGCGCCGCCGTGACGACCGAACCGCCAAAAGCCAAGAAGTCGCCCTGTACCGGCGCGGTCAACACGACCGAAATACCGGCGGCGTAGGCATTGCCGGGCGACGAACTCGCGATAAGAAGTGAACGTGTCGCTGAAAAGGAGGCCGGTACCCCCGCCGCAAAGGCCGCCGCCGGTACGAGAAGCCAAGCGAGAAGAATGAAAAGAGTGCGCCGCATATCGCTATGACGACTCCGCGAGCGATTCCCGTTGTACACCTCCTCGCAGCGGCTCGATGAAACTCGCACAGACAAGGATGAAAAGCGCGGTAAGAGCGGAGGCGAAACAATAGATACAGAATGCGCCTATGAGATAGACCTGAATGAAGATGAAGTAGAGCGAGGAGAGGACGCCGACGAGCGAAAGCCCTTGGAGAATACGACGAAGGCGGCGGTCATTCACAGAGAGTTCGAGAACGGCGAGGACAAGCATAACACTGTAGAACAGTACGCCGTACACGGCGAGTGGTACGCCGAATATCTGCGAATACTGACTTGCGGCGACGACGTTGCACCCTGAAAGATTCCCGATGTCACAGAGGAGCGGCACGCCGTTCGCCGCGTGCGCCGCAAGATATGCGGAATCCGCGAGCCCGAAGAGGGCGAGCACCACGATAAGCACGACACCCGTGCGTTGCATACCTTCCAGGATACGCGCCCGGCCGTCCGCGTGCAAGTAAAACCTGCTACAGTGGAGTGACTCGCATGCCCGTCTTTCTCTCTCACTTCGCCGGCGATACGGTCTCGAGCGCGATGCTCTTGTCGCTCGCCATCATCCTGTGCGTCGCGGTCCTGGAGGACCTGACGATACTCGTTGTCGGCGTGCTTGCGGCCGACGGCATCATCCTCGTCCCGGTCGCGTTCCTCTCCCTCTTCATCGGCATCGTCGTCGGGGACTCGATGCTCTATGCGCTCGGCCGGTTCGCTCGTACTCATCCGCGGCTCGCGCACTATATCGACCACGATTTCACCGCCCCCTTCCGCGCATGGCTCGGGAACCGGTATTCGTTCAATATCTTCTCCGGGCATTTCGTGCCCGGATACCGGTTTACGGCATATGTCGCGAGCGGATTCTTCCGCCTTCCGTTCTCATCTTACCTACCGATGGCGCTCGCCGGAGGCCTCGTCGTAGAAACGCTCCTTTTCTCGCTCTCGTATTGGTTCGGTAGTCTGACGACGGGATGGGTTAGTCATCTGCGTTGGGGTATCGCACTCGTCTTCCTGCTCGTCCTCTTCTTCATCGGTCGGCACAATCTTCTAGCGTACCGCACAAGAAAGAACGGATTGCAGGAGCTCTCTTCAAACGAATCCTTATCGCCCGACGCGGGCGGCGAGCACGCCGAGCGCCTTCACGAGTAATTCCTTCGCCGAATCATTCACGAGATTCCCTTCTTCGTCGAAGAGTTCCTGCGCGGGACCGAGATAGAGTTCCGGCTGACCGACAACGCTCGTGTCGAGGTAGACCATAATCTGCTTCAGGTGGCTCTGCGCGACAGCCGTGCCGATCTTCCCCACGGTAACGCCCATGGTAAGTGCGACCTTTCCTGCGAACGAGTTCCGGCCGTAGGGCCGGCTGATCCAGTCGATGGCGTTCTTGAGAACACCCGGGATGGAGCGATTATATTCCGGCGTCGCGATGATGACGCCGTCGGCCGCCTCTATTTTATCCTTGAGTTCCTGTGCGGCGGCCGGGAACGCGGCTTCATCGTCCTCGTTATAGAGCGGCAGGGTGCCTATCTCCGCGACTTCGATAGTCATGCCCGCGGGCGCAAGCCCGGCAAGCGCCTTCACCAGCATCGTGTTGTACGACCCCTTCCTCAAGCTCCCTGATATTGCGACGATATTCATACTTTTGAGTATATACTAGACGCATTATGCGCGCTCGCTTACCTCGCATCATCGCGGCGCTCGTCCTCGCGCTCGCCTCCGGCGCGGCGGGATATGCGCTGCGCGGCGAGGCGGCAGTAACGCCGAACATTCCCGCACAGACGGTCACCGCGCCGCCCGCGAGTTCGGTGCGCGTCGTATACAGTCTCGACCAAAAACAGAACGATAAAGAGCTTATCGCGCTTATAGACAACGCGAAGAGCCGAGTCTATTTCGCGATATATACCTTCACGCTCCCCTCTATCGCCGACGCGCTCGTCGCCGCGAAGAAGCGCGGTGTGGATGTACGGGGCGTCGTAGACTCCGAACAGAGCAGCAACAGTTACGGCACGCCCATCACCGAAAAACTGCTTGCCGCCGGCATCCCCCTCGTGACCGAGAAGCACGCGACCGGTAACGGGATTATGCATATTAAGCTCCTCGTGACGGAACAGGCGTACGCCTTCGGCAGTTATAACTGGACGAATTCGGCAACAACGATTAATGACGAGCTCCTTGAGATCGGCACCGACCCAGCGCTCCGACAGGTCTATGAGAATGTCCTGAGAAAGTTGCTCGACGCCTACAAGGGCAACAGCGCGGCCGCGGGAGCGGCCGCGAAAGTTTCAATTGGGACCATCGACTACACCGAAGCTCCAAAGCACGTCGGCGAGTACGCCTCCGTGCGCGGCACTCTCGTCAAGGCTTACACCTCCGCAAGCGGGACCGTCTTCCTCGACTTCTGCGCGAACTACAAGACCTGCCCCTTCTCAGGCGTCATCTTCGCCGATGACGCCAAGGCCTTCGGCGACCTCTCCCGCTATGCTGGCACCGTCGTCACTCTCACCGGCAAAATCTCTTCCTACCAAAACAAAGCTGAAGTCGTCCTCTCCGATCCCAGCCAGCTCGCGCATTGAGTTTGCGCCCGCTTCCCTTTTCGTGCTATATTCTGGGCACTTCCAGTGGCTACCGACCGACTTCGCATTAATAACGAGATACGCGCACAAGAGTTGCGTGTTATCAGCGCTGACGGGAGTAACCTGGGCGTTCTGTCCCTCGAAGCAGCGCTGGCAGCCGCGAAGGCTGCCGGGCTCGACCTTATCGAGATATCGCCCTCGGCCGTCCCGCCCATTGCGAAGATCATAGATTATGGTAAATTCGAATATGAGCGAAGCAAGAAGGAGAAGGTAGCGAAGGCCAAGGTCAAGGTATCCGAGACCAAGGAGGTCCAGATCAAGGTGGGCACCGGCGAGCACGATATGGAGCTGAAGGCCAAGAAGGCCGCCGAATGGCTCGCCGAGGGCCATCGGGTGCGAGCCGAACTCTTCCTCAAAGGCCGCTACAAGGGCATGGAAGAGGCATTTCTCAAGGACCGCCTCGAGAAGTTCCTCAAGCGCATCCCCTATGCCTATAAGGTCGCCGAGCCCGTCACGCGGAGCCCCAAGGGCTTCGCCGGCGTCATCGAGCGTGACCTCATAGCTCAAGCCAAGCGAGAAAAAGAATCAAAAATGCCCACCGAAGGCGGGTCCGCCTCCGGCGGAAAAACAAATAAACCATGAAATCTAACAAGTCATATCTAAAACGCATAAGAGTCACCCGTAACGGGAAGCTGATGGTGCGCGTGAAGGGTCAGAACCATTTCAATGCGAAGTCGAGCGGCGCGCAGCGCAGCGCGAAGCGCCGTTCGGTCACGCTTAACCTCACCGCCAAGGTGCGCGCACGCTTCCTCCCCGGCTCGGGTGCGAAGTAATTTATCAGACTGCTCCTGCCACTGCTAACTGCTAACTTTCTAACGTATGACACGAATCAAAGGAGGGGTGATGGCGACGAAGCGCCGTAAGAATATCCTCGAGCGCGCCAAGGGCTACCGCGGCATCCGCTCGAAGAAGCTCCATGCCGCGCACGAGGCCTTGATGCGCGCGGGCCGCTACGCCTTCGCCCACCGCCGCGACAAGAAGACTGACTTCCGCCAGCTCTGGATAGTGCGGCTCAACGCCGCCGTCCGCGAGAACGGCCATAAGTCCTACTCCACCTTCATCGCGAAGTTGAAGAAGAACGGCTTCCAACTCGACCGCAAGGTCCTCGCGCAGTTCGCCGCCGACCACCCCGCCATCTTCGCCCGCATCGCCAAACAAGTCGTTTAGGTTGATTTCCTTGCCTATATTTGGTAGTGTCGTCGTACGCGCTACCCTGACGATCGCAGAGTAGTGTGTCTGCAAAGTCCAGTACCCCGAAGAAAAGTACGGCGAAGAACGATTGCAGCGACCTGCGCTTTGAGAGCCTTGGCGCAAGGCCGAAGAATAAGGGCTTATTTCGAAACCGGGCCTCGCTGTAGTTTAGCGAGGCCCTTCCTTTTTTAAATTTTCTTTACTGAATCTTTGGTGATTTCCCAGGTTTGGCCCTGATCGGGGACGATGGCGCGGGCGCCGAGGTAATCGTGGATGCGCTGGGCGAGGAATCGCTCGGCGGCGGGCTCGCCGATGGCGGTGAAGATGGCTTTCGTGCGTTTACCGGCGAGCGCCGCCTCCGCGAACTTCAAGAGTCCGTCGCGGTCGGCGTGTGCCGACCAGCCCTCGAGACTCTCGACCTTAGCGCGGACCGATACCTTATGGCCGCCCAGGTGGACGCTCGGCGTCCCCTCCTTCATACGCCGTCCGGGGCTCCCCGGTGCCTGATAGCCGACAATGAGGAGCGTCGTGGAGGGGTCGGGTAGATACCGAGCCTCCCAGAGGGTAATGCGCCCGCCGTGGCTCATCCCCGCTCCGGCGATGATGATCTTCGGGTTCAGCGTCTTCTCTATCGCTCTCGACTCCTCGTGAGAGAGCGTCTGCTTAAGGAAGGGAAAGGAGAAGATACTTCCCTCCCGCTTCATCTCATCCTCGGTCTCGGGCTTAAAGTAGGTCAGTCCCCATTTCTCATACACAGCGGTCACCTGTATCGCGAGCGGCGAATCGAGGAAGACCGGTATCCTGGGAAGGTCGCCTGCGGCAAAGAAATTCGAGAGCTCATAGAGCATAAGCTGGGTGCGCTCGAGCGAGAATGCGGGAATAAGTATCGTGCCATTCCGCCTGATCGCGAATTGCAGCGTTTCTTTCAACACCGAATCCCGCGTCGCTTTGGGGGGGTGCTGCCGGTCGCCATACACGCTCTCCATCACCAAGGCGTCGGCGTCCGGTATCGGTTCCCAGTCGGGCAGCAAGGGCGAAGGAGAATTCCCGATATCGCCCGAGACGGCAACGGCGACGCCAGCCTCATCTCGTATCCGCACGCTCGCCGAACCGAGGATGTGGCCGGTGTCGCGCAGGTAGACCGACATCCCGGGCGCCACCTCCTTTTCCGTATGATAATCGAGCGTCTCAACGAGCGAGAACGCCATATCCACGTCTTGGCTTTCATACAGCGGCGGAATGCCGCGGCGTGCAGCATCCTGCCCTAGGATGTCGACCGAATCGCGCAGGATGAGCTCGGCGAGGTCTCTCGTCGGCGACGTCATATATATCTTCCCGCGGAAGCCGTCCTTGACCAACTTCGGAATGCGGCCGACATGGTCGAGGTGCGCGTGCGTGACGACGAGCGCATTGATCGTTTTCGCGTCATAGGGGAACGGGCCGTACATATCCGCGGCACTCACGTCCACTCCCTGTTCGATGCCGCAATCAACAAGAATTTTCCCGCCTCGAAGGGACCCCTCCGGGACGCTTTCAATCAAAAAATTAGAGCCGGTCACCTTCCCCGCGCCGCCATAAAATGAAAGTCTCATTTCTACCACTATACACTGTTGCGTCCTACGAAGAACCGCAAAAAGCCGCCCTATCGGGCGGCTTTTTGCGGAACTGTCCTCTTCGGCAACTTTATTGTTGCAGGTGGGATAAACAACGACGGCTTTCGGATTCCTTCACAGGCTTCACTAAGCACGCCTTAATGCTATTTTCCCTTATAAGAAGCAAGTTGCGTTTTTAAGAACAGCTCCACTCACAAGTATATCACCGCCGTCCAAGCGAGCTGTTAATAACGGTGGATTGGCTTCTTCCCGAACCAATGCTCGATCTCGTGTGCGGCCTCTTCAGGTGTCTCAGAGGCGTGGAGAATGTTGGCTATAGCGCGCTTCTCCGCATTCGCAACAGCAGGAGAATCATTGGAGAAATCCCCACGAATCGTGCCCATATCCGCCAAGTAGGGCATCGTCGGTCCTGCGATCTTACGCACCATGTCCACCGCATGTACGCCCTCAACTACCATTTTCACGAGCGGAGCCGAGAGCATGTAGTCCAAGAGCCACTTCCGGATCTCGGGACCGATCTTTTCCGGCTCCACCGTGCCGAAGTCCTCCATCGCGTCATATGAATACTTCGCATATGTCGCGAGTGTCTTTTCTCCAAGACGCGTGATCCACTTCGTGTCTTTTGGATAGTGACTATCAATCTCCTCGTGGGTCGGCTGGAACATCTCCAGCGCAACGATCTTGAGGCCGCGCTGTTCGAAACGTTTAATGACCTCGCCGATGAGACCCTTCTTCACGCCGTCGGGTTTTAACATTACGAATGTCCTCTCTTCCTTCGGATTTTTATTGGCCATGGTTTAAAAAATGAAATCGCCTGAATCAGTAGATTCACCTACTGGGTGCGGCGGGTTATGCGGTTATGATACGCGCTCCGGACTTTTCTATCAAGATAGTATGCTCGAAGTGAGCGGAACGGGAGCCGTCTTTGGTGCGATACGTGTAGCCGTCCGGGGCGAGCGTCACCGCCGCCTTGCCCGCAGCTGCAATAGGTTCGAGAGCGAGCACCATCCCCTCCTCGAGCAGTTCCCCCTCGCCGGGACGGCCGAAGTTGGGGATGAAGGGTTCCTCGTGGACGAGGTCGCCGACGCCGTGACCGCCGAGCTCCTTCACCACTTTAAATCCTGCACTTTCAATTTCCTTTTGGATTGCGTTCGAGATGTCGCCCATATGATTCTCCGGGACGGCCTTCGCGATACCCGCCGCGAGCGCCTTCTCGGTGGCGACGAGAAGTTTTTTTGTCTCCTCGTCCACCTTCCCCACTGGTACCGTGATGGCCGCGTCGACGATGATGCCGTTATGAGTAAGGCCGAGGTCGAGGCCGACGATGTCGCCCTCTTTTAGCGTTTTCACCGATTCGTTCGGGATGCCATGCACGACTTCGTCGTTTATCGAGACGCAGAGCGTTGCCGGGTAGGGTCGGCGCGAACCCTCGGGCGTGTAGCCGAGGAAGCAGGGCGTATCGCCTCCCTCGCGGATGAGCCGTTCCGCGAGGTCGTCGAGCTGCTCGGCGGTCACCCCAGGCGCCACCTTGGCGCGCAGCGCCCGCAGCACGGCCGCGAGCCGCTTTCCGCCCTCGACGAGGTTCGCCCGCTCGGTGTCGTTCGTAATCGTCATCAGATTTTGAGCGCCGCACGAATATCAGCTGCAATCGCTTCAGGCGTCTGCTCGCCGTTTATCTCGATGAGCATCCCCGCCTTGCGGAACAACTCGATCGCGGGCGCAGTATAGGTCTCATATTCCTTCAGGCGTTCGTCGACGAACGCGTCGTCGGCACGTCCCTCTTTCTCTTTGCGCAGCACGAGACGAGTATGTGCTTCTTCATCGGATATGCGCAAATGGAGAACGGAAAACGGTCGCCCGAGCCATTTGAGAGAGTCAATAACGAGCTCGGCCTCTGGCACTTTACGATTGAAGCCATCAAAGATGACCCCAACGTCTTCTCCGATTGAGAAGAGCGCCTTCAGGTAGAGATACATCGCGAACCAGTGCGGCGAGAGTGTTCCAACATCTATTTCCGACTTCACCTTACGCCCCACGGTACTATTCTCAGTTGCGATAGCGCGGAACTGCTCACCGGACGAGAGTGTCTTCCAGCCAGTCTTCTCCGACAAAAGCTTCGCCTGGGTCCCCTTCCCGCACCCCGGCTTCCCGATGAAGAATATCGTCTTCGTTTCCATCCGCTCACTCTAGCATTCCTCGGATAAAGTTGCATCGTTATAAAAAGCGTGGTATATAAAAATCTGAAGTTCAACGATTGCCAATAGGCAGAAAGGAGACGTATGGACGCGGTGACGACATGTACTTTCAAGCCAAAGGCAGGTGATCAAGAAAAAATCACCGAAGAGAAAGTGCCGAGAGCCCTGGTCTATTTTGCGATGCTGATTCGGCAGAAGCATCCGCAAGTACAGGGCAAGGACCTGACTTACTTCTTGGACGGACTCTGGATAAGACGTCCGCAAGTGGATACGATCGTTCCAACGGGTGCAAACCTATGGGTTCAAGAATAAGACCTGCTGCCAAACCATCAAAAAAGCCCCGCTGACGCGCGGGGCTTTTTAATATTCGCGGAGGGAGACTTGGGCGTCGATCTTGTGGGCGAGGTCGAGGGCAACCTGGACGGCGATAAGGAGCGCGGTACCGCTCCCGGAAAATCGAAGTTGCCTTTTCCTCATGAGGTAGTAGCATTTGGGGAATACATATGGAGAAGAAACCAGACTCTGGAGAGAAGAAAGACGTATTTCTTTTGGGCGGGAAGGACCTGGAAATGTACCAGATAGAAAAGAGATTGCGAAGAGGAGGTAAAGAATTTGTCACGAGAAACCTGGAATGGGGAGCAAAAATAGATGACTATAACGACGAAGTTCAGAAGATTTTAGAAGAAGGAAATACTCCTATCGCTGTTGAGTTGGGCGGAGCCGATAAGGTCGATGGAGTTGTCGATATCGACCATCATAACGAGAAATCGGGACGTCCTTCTTCTATCGCACAAGTAATGGATCGGGTGGGCAAACCGATGGGACTTGTCGATGGGATGATAGCGGCCAATGATTCTGCGTACATTCCCGGCATGCAAGCAAAAATGGAAGAATATCGTTCTCAGTTGGTGGAGCGGTACGGAGAAGAGAAATTTGAAAAACTGAAAACGAAATTGATAGAGCTTGTCCGCGCTAAAGACCGACAAATGCAGGGCGTTACTCTCGAAATGGAGACCGAGGCCGAGACGGCTGTTGAACATGCAGAATATCGGCCAAGTGGTCTCGTTATCGTTACGCTGAATGGCAGTAAACCTTCCCCTGCAACAGACCGTCTGTTCCAGAAAATGGGAAAGCAAAACTACATCATCGTATGCAATAATAACGCTGCAATTCGTGACGTATATTATTTCGGTCGCGGTGATGTATGTAAAGCGTTGAAAGAAAAGTTCGCCAGTACGATTAGCTGGGGCGGTGGCGTGGGATATGGAGATTCGAATAGTTATGTCGCGTTTGGCGGTGCCAAATCGGCAAATCCCGACGAAATAATCAAGTTTGTCGTGAACTCATATGAACAGGCGTGATGCCGCGGCATGATATATGGCGCGTTTGGTATCATTTGACACTGTCTGGACCGAAATTACGAAGGCATATAACCCAGCGTTTCTAAAAGCGCTCATGGAGATTCCTGGCGCTCGCGTTTATGCGTTTGGGGGCATTATTACCGACCTATCGCTCGAGAGACCGTGGAAAGACCTTGACGTGCGCGTTATATGGGACACACCACGCGATGTACAAGAACGAGAAATAATTCGTGTGCTCGAACAACATGTAGACATCGTACAGAAATTCGTATTCGTTGATGGTCTCGTATTTCGCGTCAGAGAACCGAACGGAAAGAATATGATTATAGACATCGGCGTCGCCAATAACTTTGGCGTATTCATTTCAGACTTCACGGCGTGTTCTATATTTATGGATTTGAAAACTGGTGAGATCGCTGAAATGTATCCGAATTCCATTCATGACCTTGAACAAGAAATTGTACGCATGGATCCGAAAGTCTATGGAGAATTGGAAAAATATCCTTTTTACCCGCTTCGTGCATTAAAGTTGGCAACTAAAGGTAATTTTACAATAGATCCTGATTTCGGCGCATTCTTAAAAACAAAAGGTGCGTATGTTCAGCGCGCGATGAACGAACTTACTGCATACATACGAAAAAACGGAAAAGACTCCGTTGCAGAATTCTATCTCGGTAACATTTTTGGCGGTTTCAAATCAAATGCTTCACGGTATGCTGAGTTATTGGAAGAATATGGTTATCTCCGAGAAATGTGTCTTGCGCTCCAAGAGCCGTTCGGGACAAAACAGATGCCAGTCGTCGTTCCATCACATCTTCTGGAGCGGTTTATCATAACAGAAACATTGGAACAAAAGCTTTCGTTACTAGTGAGCGTTATCGCTCACTCAATAAGCAACACTCCGATTGAATGCTTCACAGCACTTGTGCATGCATTTGCTTTTGATACTGACCGGAGCGACGGGAATGAATTTGTCGTTGACCCGACGAAAATTGTCTTTGTTTCTTAATACTCCCGGAGCGAGACTTGGGCGTCGATCTTGTGGGCGAGGTCGAGGGCGACCTGGACCGCGATGAGGAGCGCGGTACCGCCGAGGACGAGCGTCGTGACGCCCGTGAGCCCCTGGATAATGCTCGGTGACACGGCGATGAGGCCGAGGAAGCAGGCACCGGGGAGCGTGACGCGATTCACGACCTTACCGATGTATTCCTCGGTCTCGCGGCCGGGGCGTACGCCGGGGACGAAGGCGCCCGACTTCTGGAGATTCTCTGCGACCCGGTGCGGCTCGAAGGTGACGGCCGTGTAGAAATAGGTGAAGAGCACGACGAGGAGGAAGTAGACCGAGCCGTATTGCCACGGATTGGAAAGGAGCGCGGTGTACCAAAGCGCCGCGCTCGAGGCGAACGATACCTTCAACGCGGCAAGCATCGAGAGTACCATCTGCGGCAAGAGCAAGAGTGAGAGTGCGAAAATGATGGGGATGACGCCCGCCTGCAGGAGACGTATCGGGAGATAGGTCGCCGCGCCCTGCGACATCGCCGCACCGCGCACGGCGCGCGCGTACGCGATGGGGATGGAGCGCTCGGCGTCGGAGACGACCACGACCGCATATATCATCGCGAGCCCGAGCACAGTGAAAGCAAGATAGCTCGGGATGTTCGCCGCGGTCGCAGCGAAGAGAGTCTGCGAGAGGCTCGTGGGGACACTCGCCAGGATACCGGCGAGAATGATGAGCGACACGCCGTTCCCAATACCGAACTCGGTGACGAGCTCGCCGAGCCACATAAGCAGCATCGAACCCGCCGCGATGAGCGCGATGTTCGCGATAAGCGCCACCGAGCCGAGGTGCGCGATAACACCCTGGCTCTCGAGCAGAAAGAGGAAGCCGATGCCCTGCAGGATAGCGATGGGGATGGTCAAGAGGCGGCTCCAGTTGATGAACTTCGCCCTCCCGGCCTCACCCTCCTCGAAGTAGGCGGTCTTTACCTGCGGGAAGATGATGGTGCCGAGCTGCATGATGATAGAGGCGGTGATGTAGGGGCCGACGCCGAGCATGACGATAGAGAGGCCGGAGAGCCCGCCACCGGAGAAGATGTTGAGGAGGCCGAAGAACTGGTTGTTCGCGAAGAAGGCCGCGAGTGCGGTTCTATCAACACCCGGGATCGGCACCGACGCGAGAAGGCGGAAGAGGATAAGCGAGGCCGTGAGAAAGTAGATGCGGAAACGGATTTCGGGATCACCGAACGCGAGTTTGAGTTTACGGATGAAAGAATTAAGCATGGATGGTTCCACCGGCTTTTGTGAGCGCCGCGAGCGCGGCTGCAGAGAGTGTACATCCTCGTACGGAGAGCGCTTTCGTAAGTTCCCCGGTGCCAAGGACCTTCACGACCGGCGCGCGCCCCTTGTGACGGCGTACCAACCCTTTCGCGACAAGCGACGCCGGCGAGACGGTCTCGCCGGCCTTGTAATTCGCCTCGAGCGCGGCAAGGTTGACCGCAGATACCGTAACACGGTTCGTCTTAACCGTGCGGGCGCGGTTCTTGCCGTGGCCGCGACGCTTCGGCAGCTTCTTGATAAGGTCACGGACCTCTGGGCGGATCTTGTGCCCCGCGCGCGCGGTCTGTCCCTTCCCGCCTCTTCCCGAGGTCTTGCCGCGCTTACCGCCGCGCCCGACGGGTGCGTTCTTCTTGTTCTTCGTGCGCGGAGAGAATGAATGGAGTTGCATGTTAGATTTTGTTACGAGCAAAGCGAGTTAGAAAATCTTACACCCCGCTCCACTTTTGCCAAACAATCACCCTCAAAAACTTGTCTTCCAGACAAGTTTTTATTTTCATAAGTGGTTTTGGGGTAAGTAGTCATGGTTGTCTCGTTTCGTTTTGCAAAAGTGGGGCTGGGGTCAGGTTAAATATAGTCGCTTCGCTCCTTATTTAACTCTGAGCTTCTTGAGCGCCGCGACGGTCGCGCGCGCGATGGTGAGCTTATTCTTGGAGCGGGTATGTATCTTGGTCACCACGTCGGTCACGCCCGCGAGGTCGAGCACCGTGCGCATCGCCGAGCCGGCGACGAGCCCGCGTCCCTTCGAGGGAAGTATCTCGACGGTGGAGGACGCGTACTTTGCGGCGACCTGATGTGGGATGGAACCCGACTTTGTGCGCGGGACGACGAACAGGTGCTTCTTCGCGTCACGCGTCGCCTTATCGATGGCGAGCGCCGTGTCGGCGCCCTTCCCGAGGCCTACCCCGACGCGCCCCTTCTTATCGCCGATGACCACCACAAGGCTGAAGTTGAAGCGTCGTCCACCCGCCATCACGCGCGCCACACGACGTGCGTCGATGGTCACCTGGTCGAACTCTCCGCGCTCGCGCGGCGGCCGTGCGCGGCCGCCGCCGCGCGGAGAACGGCCCCGCAGAGCCCCGCGGCCGCCGCCGCGAGGACGTTCAACGTGCGCAGCCGGAACCGCCTCGACGACGACCTCTTCCGCAGCGATCTCCGGCACAATCGCTTCCTCAACCTCCTGTATAATCTCCGGTTCCATTGGTGTCGTCATAGTATTAAAAAGCGAGACCGCCCTCCCGCGCGGCGTCCGCGAGTGTCTTCACCTGGCCGCCGTAGCGGTACCCGCCGCGGTCGAAGACGATGGCGGTGACTCCTTTTGTCTTCGCCGCTTTCGCGATCGCCTCGCCGACCGCCTTGGCCTGTACCGACTGTGAGCCTTTAAAGGCACGGCCGTGTGCGGCGGCGAGCGTTGTCCCCGCCGTGTCATCGATGAGCTGTGCGGAGACGAAGCGATTACTGCGGAAGACTGCGAGACGTGGGCGTTCTGCGGTGCCCTTAATGAGCGAACGCACCCGCGCATGGCGGCGCTTACGGAGTTCGCGATTGGTGGTCGGTTTGTGGTTCATACAACATTAGACGGCCTTCTTGCCCTGCTTACGCCGGATGACCTCTCCTTCATAGTGGATGCCCTTCCCGAGGTACGGCTCCGGCGGCTTGATACGACGAATGTCTGCGGCGAATTGTCCGACCGATTCTTTATTCGCGCTCTCAAGCGTCATCACGTTCTTTTCCGCCTTCGCGGTAACGTCCTCTGGAATAGGGAGCGAGACCGTGTGCGAGAAGCCGACCGTAAGAACGACGTCCTTCCCTTTGACCTCCATCTTGTAACCGACGCCATCCATGATGAGCTTTTTCATATACGGCGTCTCGACGCCCTGGACCATGTTCTTCACATGCGACGCGAAGGTACCGGTCAGCGCCTTCGCAAGGCGCGAGTGGTCCTTCGGCGTGACGAGTATGCCCTCCGTATCGACCGCAATGTTGATAGAGGGGTGCACACGCTTGGTCAGCGTACCCTTCGTGCCCTTCACGGTGAGAGTACCGCCAGCGACCGAGACATCGGTCTTTCCTACGGCTATTGGCTTCTTCGCAAGGCGGCTCATAGTATGGAAATTACCAGATCTCAAAAAGCTCTTCCCCGCCCGAACGGGTTGCGCGCGCCTCGGCATCCGAGAGAATGCCCGCGGGGCTCGAGATGATGCGCGCGCCCGTGCCGCCCTTCACTTTGTGGGCGGCGGTATGCGGAGCGTAGAGTCGGCGGCCGGGTTTGCTGACGCGCTTCACACCGCGCAACCTGGGAATCCCGCGCTCGTCATACGCGAGCGTCGCGGTGAATGACTTCTTGACCTCATCACCTTCTTTTGTCTTCACTTCAACGTGTGTGATAAAACCGAGCTCTTTGAGCTTCTTCGCGATAGCGAACAGGTGCGAGGAGTACGGTACCGACACGTCGCGCTTGCCGATGCGCGCGGCATTCTGCAAACGGATGATGAAATCGCCGACGCGGTCAGTTACCATGATGCTTTCTTAACACCCGGAATTTTCCCTTCGCGCGCGAGCTCTCTGAACTGGATGCGCGAGAGGCCGAATGCGCGCATATAGCCGCGGCTCCTGCCCGAGACCGCGCAGCGGTTCTTCAGCCGCACCGGCGAGGAATTCCTCGGCAACGCCTGCAGGCCGGCAGAGTCCCCGGCCAACTTCAAAGCCGCACGCGTGGCCGCGTACTTCTTCACGAGTTTGACCTTTTTGGCGTATCGCGCCAGTTGGGACTTTTTAGCCATAGAAAAAATAAAGCTCCGAGGAGCGTGCAAATAATGTATCACCTAGCTCCCACGCCGTCAAACCGTTGTAAAAAGAGGAAACCCAGCCGGGGCTGGGTCTGTAAACTGGGAGACGAGGTACGGTGGTCAGAGCATATACCACGGGAGTTCTTTCCTCCCGTAGACTCGGAGGTTGTCCTCCTCGCGTGTCCTTCTGGCCCTTTCCGTTTGGACCATCGAGTGATATTCCCTGGCGTGTTTCCGCGCTAGCGGAACAACGTCTAGTGTGTCGGGCGAGCTATCCGTTGTCGCCGTGGCAGGAGTACCACCTGAATTGATATCTTCCGGCGTATTCGATGACATGGTGTCTTCCTCGGTTGTCTCGGGACCATTCCCGAGACTCTGCCGCAAAGTTACTCTTAAAGATTCATATGTCAAATGGAAACACCGCGTTCGCCAACTGGCGAACGCGGTGTTTTCCGTACGAAATTATTTCTTTGTTTCGACGATGAGCGGGAGGCCGAGGTGGCGGAAGAAGGCCTCGGCCTCGACATTCGAGTCCACCATCCATTGTATGCTCTAACTCCGTTATCCCCATTTTGACCCGGTAGGGCCATTATTGGGATATTGATTCGGATACGATAAAAAGATGAGAGGAGTGAAATCAGTTGAAGCTGGAGCAAAAATAAAAAGACGAAAAAGAGATCTGCGGAATGCGGCTCTCATGACCATCGGACTTGCCGGGACTATTGCCGTTGCCGCTGTCGCACCGAACATGTTTCAGATACTTGGTAAGACCGGTGTACTCACCCGTCTCAAGTACCGCAGCAAAGGCGTACTCGCTCGACTGAAGTACAAAGGGGAAATCGAACTTATAGAACGCGACGGAAAGAAATATGTACAGCTAACTGATAAAGGTGAAAAGATACTAGATCTCAACCGCGAGAAGTTGAAGCTTATTGATGCCAAGCTGAAGAAGTGGGACCGCCATTACCGATTAGTTATGTTCGACATTCCAGAGAAACGAAAACACGTCCGCAAACTTTTGCGTTTTGAAATGCAAGAAGTCGGCTTCCTACGGATACAGGACAGCGTCTGGGTCTACCCTTTTGATTGTGAAGAATTCATTTCTCTTCTTAAGGCCGACATGAGAATCGGCAAAGACGTGCTTTACGCAGTCGTGGAAGAAATAGAAAATGACAAATGGATTCGTAAGCACTTCAATTTGCCGACTGACTGACTATCCCCATTTTAGACCTATAGGGCCATTATTGGGATATCCGCCGTTTGGTACGTAAACTCAAATGAACAATTACTTCTTCACTGCTTCGACGATGAGCGGCATGCCGAGATGGCGGAAGAAGGCCTCGGCTTCGGGCTTGGATTTCGCGGTGGTGACGATGGTGATAGCGAGCCCGAACACGTCCTTCAGGTCCTCGTCGGAGGTCTCGGGGAAAATGGTGTGCTCTTTGATGCCAATGGTGATGTTTCCCATATCATCGATGGCCTTCGGCGAGAGACCGCGGAAGTCGCGGGTGCGCGGGAGAGCGATATGGATGAGCTTATCGACGAAGTCGTACATCCGCGCGCCGCGCAGCGTGACCTGGAGCCCGACCGTGTCGCCCTCGCGCACCTTGAAGGAGGCGATAGAGAGGCGCGCCGCGCGCGGAGCCGGCTTCTGCCCCGTGATCTTCGCAAGACGGTCCTCGATGAGCTCGAGCTGCTTCTTGTCGCGCTTCTTGCCGACACCGGTGGAGACGACGACCTTCTGAATGCGCGGACTCCGCATCGGGCTCGTGTAGCCGAACGTCTCCGCGAGCGCGAGGTAAGCAGTCTGCTGACGTTCTTTGGTAATAGACATAGGAAATTATTTAGCATCCAGCGCGGACTTCGGCTTCGCGCCCGAAGAGACGAGCGCGACGTTCGACACATGGATAGGCCGCGGACGCTCCACGATGCGACCGACCTTCCCCGCCGTACCCTTCAGGTGACGTTTGTAGAGCGCGACGCCCTCGATGACCACGGTGTCCTCGCGCGGGAAGGCACGCAGGATGACACCGGACTTGCCCTTGTCCTTCCCGGTTATCACTTTGACCTTGTCGCCTTTTTTAATTTTCATACCAGTTATACGACTTCAGGTGCGAGGGACACGATGGAGTGCCACCCCCGCTCGGAGAGCTCGCGCGGCACGGGACCGAAGATACGGTTCCCCTTCGGGGCCATCTCCTTACCCTGCTTCTCGATGAGCACAACCGCGTTCTCGTCGAAGCGGATGTAGGAGCCGTCCTTGCGACCGAAGGGCTTGGTCTGCCGCACGACGACCGCACGGAAGATATCCTTCTTCTTCACCGCCTTCCGCGGAGCCGCGGTCTGGATGGACACGACAACGACGTCACCGATGCCGGCGTAGCGCCGGTGGCTGCCGCCGAGCACCTTGAAGATCCGTGCGACTTGTCCGCCGGAATTATCTGCGACCGTCACGATGGATTGGGGCTGCAACATACTAATTAGACGAGGTGACTCCTCGCTTCGAGGTGTCTCCTCGATCATTACCACCCGAGGTGACTCCTCGTACGATTTTAAAGCGCTTCAGCTTGGATATCGGCCGTGTCGCTTGAATGGTGACCGTATCGCCGACCTGTACGGTGTTGCCCGGGTCGTGCGCGAGGAATTTCTTCGAGCGGACGAAATACTTCTTATACTTCGCGTTCTTGACATAGCGGTCGACCTTGACCGTGGCCGTATCCTTCATCGCCGTCTTCACGACGGTGCCGATGAATGTCTGGGGGCGGAGAGTTTTTGTTTCCATAGGTTATTTCGCGCGCCCTACTTCGCCCTGCGGGCTTCGAAGGGCTCGGACTGATTGTTCGGTAAGTATGCGTGCGATTGTTTTGCGCAATTTGGATGGCGCGTTTGAATCTTTGGCCCTGGCGCCGGCAGCCGAGAAGCGCTCGGTGCGGAGCGCCGCACGCGTATCAGTAAGAAGCTTCAGGAGCTCTGCGTCGGTCTTTGTCGTCATGGTAACTCTTTTTGTCATAGAAATAGGGGAAAAGCAAGATTATTGGCGCGTGACGATGGATGTCTTGATCGGCAGCTTCATACCCGCCTGTATGAGATGCGCGCGTGCGACAGTCTCGTCAACCCCGTCGAGCTCGAAGAGAATGCGGCCCGGCCGCACCTCGAAGACGTAGTGCTTCGGGTCGCCCTTACCAGAGCCCATGCCGACCTCCGCGGGCTTCGCCGTCACCGGACGGTCCGGGAAGATGCGTATCCAGAGCTTACCCGTCTTCGCGGTGGCGCGCGTGAGCACCTTGCGTGCGGACTCGATCTGATTACTCGTCACGCGCGCGCTGCCGAGCGCCTTGAGCGCGAAGGAGCCGAACGCGACGGTGGTACCGCGCGTTTCCGGGCGGTTCAAGCGCTTCTCGCTCTTGCGCTGTGTCTGCCACTTGCGATGTTTTACTTTCTTAGGGAACAACATATTCAGATATTAACTGCGGGACGGAGTCTCCGGCAGACGTACCGACGTCTTCTTGTCTTGGTAGACATTGCCGCGGAATATCCACACCTTGATACCGATGACGCCATAGGGCAGATAGGCCTGCTCGTGGGCGAAGTCGATGTCCGCACGGAAGGTCTGGAGTGGGATGCGGCCCTTTTTGAGCTCCTCCTTACGGCTCATCTCCGCGCCGCCGAGCCTGCCCGAGATAGCGATACGCACGCCCTCGACCTCGCGGGCGGCGATGACCTTCTCGATCGTCTGCTTCAGTACGCGGCGGAAGGGCATCCGCTTCTCAAGACCCTCGGCGACCATATAAGCGACGACCGCCGCGTCCGTCTCCGGCTGGCGTATCTCGTTAATGTCGAGCTTCACCGTGCGGCGGTCGGCCGGTGCCACCGCGCGCACTACCTTCGTGAGTTCGGCGCGCAGCTTGGTGGCGTTCTCGCCGGAGCGCCCGATGACGAGCCCGGGGCGCGCAGTCGAGACGATAACCCGTAGTTCGGCCGCCGAGCGTTCTATCTCGATGCCGCTCGTGTAGGTGCCGCGCAGTTTCTTCGTGAGGAACCGGCGAATCGTCTCATCGACCTTGATGTTCTCGCGGTAGGTCTTCGCATCGCTCGCGAACCAGCGACTCTTCCAGTCCCGGATGATGCCGAGACGATGTGCGTAGGGATGTACGGTATGCGTCATAGAGCTATGAAAGGGTCACCAGCACTCGGCTCTTGCGGCGGCGGATGAGCGAGGCGCGACCGAAGGCGCGCGGCATATACTTCTTCAGCATACCGGCGCTCTCGACGGTGATCGACCGCACCGTGAGCGTGTCGGGGTCCTCTCCGCGCGCCTTCGCAGAGGCCGCCGCGCTCTTGATGAGCTTGGCGATAGGCTCCGAAGCGCGCTTCGGGAGGAATTGGAGCGCCTCGAGCGCCGCAGGCACTTTCTTTCCCTTCACGAGGTCGGTGACCAAGCGCACCTTGCGCGGGGTCTGATTATGGCTCTTGAGTGAAGCGGTTGCCATAGGTTATTTCGCGGCGGGCGCGGCGGCAGCCGGTGCCTTCACCGCTTTCGCGGCCGCAATCTCGGCTTCAGCCTTCTTTGCCTCCATCTCCTTCTGCATCTTGCCGCCGTGCCGCAGGAACTTCTTGGTCGGCGAGAATTCGCCGAGACGGTGTCCCACCATCTCCTCGGAGACGAGGACCTCGATGTGCGACTTGCCGTTATGCACGCCGAAGGTGAACCCTATCATCTCGGGACTTATCTGGCTCCGGCGCGCCCACGTCTTCACCACCCCCGCAGTGGCGGGCTTCAAGGTCGAGACCTTCTTCAGGAGTTTGACATCCACGAAGGGTCCTTTCTTAAGTGAGCGTGACATGTAGAATTAAAAATCCGCTACGCGCGGTAGGTAAAAGATACAGGAAGCCGTCTGCGAAGTCAAACTACCGTCCCGAAACACCCTCATAAATCCTAGCCAATTCCAGAACCTTGACAAATCGTGTAAGAATGTATATCATATCTTCAGGCTGTCACTTACGGAGGACATGAACATGAACACGCTTGTGAAGGTAGACCCCGATTCACTGCCCGATATACCGCTGACGACATTTGTCGGCCTTTGTTTACGGTCTGGATGCTCTCTCGATATCACAGTGGATTCGGGAGATTCGAATGACATAAACATCGACCTCGGAATGAACGGAAATGGGTTCCGCTATGTAAGCCTGCAATGCGACGGTGCCGTTCGGTTCCACCCAACCAGCTTCGTCAAAGGTAGACCCGTCGACCTCTACAGCTTCGGGCTGCCGACGCGAGAGGGAGAGTACTGGAATGACCTCTGGCTCATCGGTTTAGTCCAACAAGTCGTCACCACCGAAGGTAAGCTGGTGGTCGAGTACGACGCTGTAGCCGGAAAAGTCGCGGCGACACTCCAAGTAGGCGAGCAAACATTCGTCGCGGAAATTCCGATCGAAGAAGCGAACGAGGTGTTCGAGCTCGGCGTGTAGCCGATCGCAACCGTCTTGCAGAGACCGCTTAGCGCGTCTCGGCTAGGCGGTTTTCTGTTTTTATGCCTTACGCTTCTTACCGACCTTGCGGCGCGAGACGATGAAGACGTTGCTGTACTTCTTCGGCGTGCGGGTCTTCTGTCCCTTGCCGGTCGGCTTGCCCCACTTACTCTTGGCACGCCGGAGCCCGCGGCCCTGCTTGCCTTCGCCGCCGCCGTGCGGATGGTCGACGGGGTTCATCGCCGTGCCGCGCACCGTCGGGCGGATACCCATCCAGCGAGAGCGGCCCGCCTTGCCAATGACGACGAGATTGTACTCCTCGTTGCCCACCGCGCCGACGGAGGCGTAGCAGAGGTCGGACACCTTGCGGATTTCAGTTGACGGGAGTTTCACCTGCGCGTAGCCGGCGTCGTGGGCGACCACCTCGGCGAAGTTGCCCGCGGAACGGACAAGGCTCGCGCCCGCGCCGGGCGAAAGTTCGATGTTGTATACGAAGGTGCCGACGGGAATCTTCCCGAGCGGCATACGATTACCGACGGTGAGCGGCGCGTCCTCCCCGACGATGAAGGTGGAGCCGACCTTCACTTCCTTCGGCAGAATGACATAACGACGCGCACCATCGCGGTAGAGCGCGAGCCCGATGAAGGCGGAGCGGAACGGGTCGTACTCGACGGTCTCGATCTTCGCGGGGATATTCTTCTTGTCGTACTTGAAATCCACATCGCGGAAGCGCTTCTTATGCCCGCCGCCCTGGTGGCGGGTCGTGATACGTCCGAAGGCGTTCCGGCCGCCCTGGCTGCTCTTCTTCTTCAGAAGGGGCTTGTGCGGCGCATCGCCCGAGAGAAGCTCCCGGTACGGCAGCGTAGTCATGTGGCGGCGGCTCTTGCTCGTTGGTTTATAGGTTTTCATATTGAAAAATTATCCGAATTGGATGCTATCCCCAGCATTCAGATACACATAGGCCTTGCGGCGCGCGGCGCGATAGCCGATACCGCGCTTGGTACGCATTGCCTTTGGCTTACCGGGAAGATTTACGACGCGTACCTTGCGGGGTTCGACCTTGTAGACCTCCTTGACAGCCGCAGCGACCTCGGCCTTCGTTACGCGTGCGGGAATATTGAACGTGTAAACGCCTTTCTCGGTCGCCATCAACGCCTTCTCGGAGAACCAGGGCGCGCGGATGACCTCGTGGGCGACGCCGCTCGCGAGCTTCGTCGTGCGTGCGCGATGCTTCCGGGCGACGTTCGCCTTCTTGTCTTTCTTTTCTTTCTTTGTAGTGCCGAAGAGTGCCATATCGATTTATTTAGATCCGCCGGCTGGCGGACGCGCGGGCGACGAGCGCCGCGAACGCCACTTCCGGATTCTCGATAATGAGATATTTGTGCGTGAGTACGTCGACCGGGTTCAAGCTGCGGATCTCTTCGGTCCCGACACCCTGCAGGTTACTGAAGCTCTTGATCGCGTTCTGGTCGTACGACGTAAGAGCGATGAGCGCGGAGTTCGAACCTTTATGTGAGAGCAGCCGCATCTTTGTCGCCTTTGAAAGGGCCACGAGGGCATTGAGCGCTCCCTTCGTCTTCGGCGCGGCGAACGAGAAGGAGTCGACGAGAATGAGCTCGCCGTCCTTCGCCTTCCGCGAGAGGACCGAGAGCAGCGCGCCGATGCGCATCTTCTTGTTTATCTTCTCGCTGTAGTTGCGGACGTTACGCGGACCGAAGGTGATACCGCCGTGGCGCCAGATCGGCGAGCGGGTCGAGCTGTGGCGCGCCTGGCCGGTGCCCTTCTGCTTCCACGGCTTCTTACCGCCGCCGGAGACCTCGGAACGGTCTTTGGTGTGAGCGCGGTTCTGGCGCAGATTGGCCTGCATCGCGGTGGTCACCTGATGCACAAGGTCGCTCCGCCAGGGCGCGCCGAAGAGGCTCTCGGGGAGCGCGACCGTCCCGACCTTCTTTCCGTCCATAGAGAAAACGCTCGCCTCGATTGGCGTGTATGCCTTCTTTTCTTTCTTGATAGTCTTTTTTGCGGTAGCCATAGTATTCAAATTACGCACTCACGACCTCAAGCAGCGTACCGCGGCGGCCGGGTACCGCGCCGCTGACGATGAGCTTACCTGCCTTCGCATCGACCACGAGCACCTTGAGGTTCGTCACGGTCACGCGGTCGGTGCCCAAGCGGCCGGCCATACGCATCCCCTTGGCGACACGACCGCCCGCGCGGCCGCCCGAGCCGCCGATAGAGCCCGGAGAGCGCTCGGTGTGCTTCTGTCCGTGGCTCCTGGGCCCGCCGTGGAAGCCGTGACGCTTCACTACGCCGGCGAAGCCCTTCCCTTTTGAGAGGCCCGAGACTTGTACCACATCGCCGACGGCGAAGACCGACGCATCGATAGTGTCGCCAACACTTGCCGAGTTCTCCGTACGAAATTCGCGAATATCCGTGTAGCCCTTACCCTTAGTATGTCCCAAGACCGCTTTACTGATGTTCTTGGTCTTACGAGTGCCTGTGCCGACCTGGATAGCGGCGTATGCGTCCTTCCCCTCCTTCGTCTTGACCTGGGTCACGGTGACGGGGTCGATGACGAGGATAGTCCCCGCGCGGGCGCGGCCGTCCTCCCCGAAGAGCCGGGTCATGCCTTCTTTCTTAGCGAGAATGAATTTCATTGTGTAAGCAAATCGCGCCACAGCAATCGCTGGGCGCGATGTGCTGGAGGTCCCGAGGGGGACATAGCGATTCCACCACTCTACCCTACCCCTCCCAAAGATGCAAATTCTGATGACTAAGCGTAATATGCCATTCAGACAACTTGAGGAGGTGCTATGAAATACCTTTCGTTCTGCTTGAAGTGGTTCTTCCTGATTTTCGTCCCTCTGTTTAGTCTCGTCCTCATCGGAGCAGGCGCCTACGTGCTCTGGGAGGGTTGGGGCGACCCGAAAAAGTTCATTGGGTCCGTAGTCCTGGTCGCCATCGGATTCATCGTTTGGCATAAGGAGGGCGGGTTCATAGGATGGAGACCTAGCGAATTCAAAGCGTTTAAACGAAATTGGGAGAGATTCTACTGAGCCTAGCCCATGCAAAACGCCGCGGGAATTCCCGCGGCGTTTTAACTTTTTCTTGGTCGTCTTTGTTAAACCATCTTGACGTCGATTGTAACGCCGGAAGGGAGATTGAGGTTCGTGAGGGCCTCGATGACCTTTGGCGAGGGGTTCCTGATGTCGATGAGGCGCTTATGGATGCGCATCTCGAACTGTTCCCGAGCGTCCTTGTGGACGAAGGTCGAGCGGTTCACCGTCCAGCGCTTGATCTCGGTCGGGAGCGGGACCGGGCCGACAACGACGGCGTCGAAACGAGCCGCGGTGTCCATAATCTGCTTCACCGAGAGGTCGAGTATCTTGTGCTCGTAGGCGCGGACCCGGATGCGCAGCTTGTGCTCCGTTACCGGAACAGCTGGAGCCGCTTTCTTCTTCGCTACGGCCTTCGCTCGCGGCGCCGCAGGCGCCGCGGCTTTCTTCGCCGGCGCTTTTGTCTTTGCCTTTGGCTTCGTTGCCGTTTTGGTTGGCATGGTAATTCAGGTTGTAGTTTGTAGTCCGTAGTTTGTAGGGATTTCCTACTGACTACTGCCTACTCCCTACCAACTGCCTAGGCAGTGATCTTCGTGACGACGCCGGCGCCCACCGTCTTACCGCCTTCGCGGATAGCGAAGCGCTGCTTCTCTTCGAGCGCGACTGGCGCAACGAGCTTCACCTTGAAGGTGACGGTGTCGCCCGGCATGACCATCTCCTTACCCTCGGCGAGCGTCACTTCGCCCGTGACGTCGGTGGTGCGGATGTAGAACTGCGGCTTGTAGCCGGAGAAGAACGGCGTGTGGCGGCCGCCCTCGTCCTTACCGAGGATGTAGACCTCGGCGTCGAAGTCGGTGTGCGGCGTGACCGAGCCGGTCTTCGCGAGCACCTGGCCGCGATGCACGTCCTCCTTCTTGGTGCCGCGGAGCAGGATGCCGGCGTTGTCGCCTGCCTGGCCCTCCTGGAGCTGCTTGTTGAACATCTCGATACCGGTGACGGTTGTCTTCGCGGTGGGCTTGATGCCGACGATCTCGACTTCATCCCCTACCTTGACCTGGCCACGCTCGATGCGGCCGGTGACCACAGTCCCGCGCCCTTCGATCGAGAAGATGTCCTCGATAGGCATGAGGAACGGCTTCGTGAGCTCGCGCTCCGGCATGTCGAAGTAGGTGTCCATCGTGTCGACGAGCTGCTTGGCCTTCTGGGCCCACTCGTCAGAGACGTCCTTCGCGTCGAGCGCCTTGAGGCCCGAGCCGCGGATAATCGGCGTATTCGCGCCGTCGTAGCCCTGCTTCGTGAGGAGCTCGCGGATCTCCTCTTCGACGAGGTCGATGAGGTCCGCCTCGGCGACCATGTCCACCTTGTTGAGGAAGACGATGAGCTTCTTGAGCCCCACCTGCTTGGCGAGCAGGATGTGCTCGCGCGTCTGCGGCATCACGCCGTCGGTGGCGGCGACCACGAGGACCGCGCCATCCATCTGGGCAGCGCCGGTGATCATGTTCTTGATGTAGTCGGCGTGTCCCGGCGCGTCGATGTGCGCGTAGTGCCTATTCGGCGACTCGTACTCCGAGTGGTGGAGCGCGATAGTAATGCCGCGCGCCTTCTCCTCGGGCGCGCTGTCGATCTTATCGACTCCCTCGACGCGGGCGCTGTAGCCCTCGCCGGTGAGCATCGAGAGCACATGCAGGATACCTGCAGTGAGGGTCGTCTTGCCGTGGTCAACGTGGCCGATGGTGCCGACGTTCATGTGCGGCTTCGCACGATTAAATTCTGCCATAATAATCGGTTAATTTAATAAATCACGAATTAATATCCGACCGAGTCGGAAAACACTCCGGCTCGTGAGCAGAACCAGCCGACGAGCCAAAGAGCGACGCCAAGATGCGTTAGGGTCACTATACTCAAACTCTCTTCCAAATGCAACTCACTTGTCCCGGAGAGGTCCTTCGGGCGGTCTCATCTCGGCCACCTTTTGGGTCAGGTCGATATCGGTCACTGGCTGCTGTAAGTCTATATCTACCATCGGCTGCTGAAGGTCGATATTCTTTATTTCCTCCTTCGGCAAGCCAACGGTTATGACGTTCTGTTTCAGATCTATCGAGACGGGAGTTCCGTCTTCGCTTTGTGTCATTGGTTTGGTTTGTGAGGGGGCAGCCTCCCGAGAAACGGTCGATTTATCCTTTTGAAAGGCTTCAATGACTTGAGGGATTGGACCTGTCGCCACGGCACCGACAAGTGCGGCAGCCGCGACAGCACCGGAGACCGCTTTTTCCTTATCGATTTTCTTGAATCTCTTGAACGGATTTTCAAATCCCATGGTGATACCGAGAGTTAGTTCTAATCCCACAATTCTACCACCGATCCAGACCCGAAATGCAAGCAGCGTATTTAGTTCCCGAGCAAGGGCTACCCTTGCTCGAAGTTAGGACACCCAGTGTCCTAACTTTTTATTTGCGGGAGGCGATGATATCGGCGGCGATGTTGGTGGGGACGGTGTCGTAATGGTCAAATTCCATCGTCATCGAGCCGCGGCCCTCGGTCATGGAGCGGAGTGTGGTCGTGTAGCCGAACATCTCGGAGAGCGGCACCTTGGCCTTCACGACCTTGTTCAAGCCGCGCTCTTCCATTCCTTCTATCTGACCGCGCTTGCCCGAGATGTTGCCGGTGATGTCGCCCATGAACTGCTCCGGCACGATGACCTCGACGCGCATGATGGGCTCGAGGATGACGGCCTTCGCCTTACTCGCCGCTTCTTGAAAGGCCATCGACGCGGCGATCTTGAAGGCGATTTCCGAGGAGTCCACATCGTGATACGAGCCGTCGTAGAGGTCAACCGAGATGTCCACCATCGGGAAGCCGGCGAGGAAGCCTCTCGCCATCGCCTCGCGGAGCCCCTTTTCCACCGGCGCGATGAACTCCTGCGGCACCACGCCGCCCTTGATGTTGTTGATGAATTCGAAATGGTCTTCGCGCGTGACGTTCTTCGAGACCTTCTTCTCCGGGTCGACCGGCTCCATCTTCTTCATACGTATCTTCACGTGACCGTACTGGCCGCGGCCGCCGGTCTGTTTGATGTACTTCCCTTCCGCCTCGGCGCTGCCGAGGATGGTCTCGCGGTACGCCACCTGCGGCTTCCCGACATCGGCGACGACATTGAACTCGCGCTTCATACGGTCCACGAGAATCTCCAGGTGCAGCTCGCCCATTCCCGAAATAATAGTTTCGTTCGTCTCTTCGTCAGTCTTGATGCGGAAGGTCGGGTCCTCGTCCGAGAGCTTGCGCAGCGCAACGCCCATCTTCTCCTGGTCGGCCTTGGTCTTGGGCTCGATGCGCAGGCTCACCACCGGCTCGGGGAACTTGATTTCCTCAAGTACGATGGGATTCGCCTCGTCGCAGAGCGTGTGCGAGGTCTTCGTGTCCTTCAGTCCCACCGCTGCGGCGATTTCGCCGGTAAACACCTGGGCGACTTCCTCGCGCTTGTCGGCCTGGAGACGCACGATGCGGCTGATGCGCTCTTTCGAACCGGTGGTCGAGTTATAGACATACGAGCCGGCAGCGAGCGTGCCCGAGTAGACGCGAAAGAAGGTCAGCGCCCCGACGAAGGGGTCGGTCTGGAGCTTGAACGCGAGCGCGCAGAAGGGCTCATCGTCAGAGGCGTGGCGCTCGATGGGCTCACCCGTCTTCGGGTTGGTGCCGGTGGCGGGCGGGAGGTCGAGCGGCGAGGGCAGGTAGTCGACGACGGCGTCGAGCACGAGCTGTGCGCCCTTATTCTTAAGTGCGGAACCCGTGTAGACCGGGAAGACCTCATTATTGATGACCGCCTTGCGCAGGAGCGCTTTCAGCTCATCAAGGCTCGGTTCTTTCCCTTCAAGGTACGCGCCCATAGCCGCGTCGTCTTGTTCGACGATGCGCTCGATAAGCTCGGCGCGATACTTCTTCGCGTCCTCGAGAAGATTCGCGGGAACCTCCCCTTCTACCACCTCTTCGCCCATATTCCCGGTAAAGGTGTAAGCCTTCATCGTGAGGAGGTCGATGCAGCCCTCGTGCGCAGCTTCTTCTCCTATCGGAATTTGCATGCGGATAGCCTTTGGCGAGAGCCGGTCGAGGATGCTCGCGTACGAGCTCTCAAATGACGCGCCCGTGCGGTCCAGTTTATTTATGAAACAGATGCGCGGGACCTTCGCCTCGTCGGCGTAGCGCCAGTTAGTCTCGGACTGCGGTTCGACGCCTGCGACGCCGTCGAAGACGACGATGGCACCGTCGAGGACGCGCATCGAGCGCTTCACCTCGGCGGTGAAGTCGATGTGTCCCGGAGTGTCGATGATATTGAAACGGAATTTCTTCGCGACGTCCTTCTTATCCTTCTCAGCAGTCTTCGTCCAGAAGCAGGTGATGGCGGCAGCAGTGATGGTGATGCCGCGCTCGCGCTCCTGCTCCATCCAGTCGGTGGTCGTCTCGCCCTCGTGCACCTCGCCGATCTTGTGCTGGCTGCCGGTATAGAAGAGGATGCGCTCGGAGACGGTCGTCTTACCCGCATCGATGTGCGCGATGATGCCGAAATTCCGTACTTTCTCAAGCGGATAGTCTCGATTCATAATGCGCTAAGAACTACCAAGCGAAGTGGGCGAAGGCCTTGTTGGCCTCGGCCATGCGGTGCATCTCGTCCTTCTTCTTGATGGCGTCGCCCTCATTCTTGGCGGCGAGGAGGAGCTCGGCGGCGAGCTTCTGTCCCATCGGCTTACCCTTCTTCGAGCGCGCCGCGCCGATGAGCCAGCGGAAGGAGAGGGCGAGGCGGCGGTTCTGGGGCACCTCGCGTGGCACCTGGTAGTTGGCGCCGCCGACGCGGCGGGAACGGACTTCCATCAAGGGCGAAACGTTGCGGAGCGCCGCCTCGAATGTCTCGAGCGGATTTGCGCCTCCCTTCTCTATCTCGGCGAGGGCTTCATACACGACCGCGCGGGCGGTATCCTTCTTCCCGCTCCACATCACCGTATTAATAAAACGAGTGAGAGTCTCCGAGCCGTATTTCAGGTCGGGACGCCAGGTGCGTTTCTTCTTGAGCGGTCGGCGCATAACTACTTGGGGCGCTTCGCGCCGTAGCGCGAGCGAGCGGTGCGGCGCTTCTCGATGCCGCTCGTGTCGAGCTTGCCGCGGATGATGGTGTACTGCACGCCGATATCCTTCACGCGGCCGCCGCGCAGCATCACCACCGAGTGTTCCTGGAGGTTGTGTCCCTCGCCCGGGATGTAGGCCGTGACCTCCATACCGTTCGTGAGCCGCACGCGGGCGATCTTACGGATGGCGGAGTTCGGCTTCCTCGGTGTCTTAGTGGTCACCTTCGTACACACACCTCTCTTGAAGGGCGACGGGTAGAAGGTCGGACGATTCTTGAGCGCATTGAAGCCGCGCGACAGAGCCGCCGTGCGGTCCTTACTCGCGCGGTTCTTACGTCCTTTCTTCGAGAGTTGATTGATGGTGGACATTTAGAAAAAGAAGACCCGAGGAGGGTCAAAGACAATATAAAGGAATCTTGAGATAAACGCAACTGCTCGCTGTTATTTCTCGTCGATGGGTTCGCGGTAGGGGTCGGCGGAGTAGGGCTTGGGCGGAGCGGGAGAAACGGGGGGAGCAGGAGGAGCGGCCGGAGGAATTGGCTTCGGCAGAGTGGGGGGGAGAGGAGGCTGGGGTGGCGCAATAGGGGTCGGCGGCGTGAGCGGCGGATGTGTAATTACTCCCGGAAGATTCGGGGGAGGAGGCCCTACTACGCCAGGGGCTACGGAAGGGCGCGGTAGAACGGTTCGTAATGCTTGTTGTAGAGGCGTTTCTGCACCTTTTATATCTATGTGCGGCTCCTCGTGGTCTTCGAGCAACCGCTTCGGGTCGAGTCCTGGGCGCGAGGCTCCGGCGGGGCGGGGCAACACGCTCTTCGGCGGCAGTGACGCGCTGTTCGAAACAGGCGGACGTCCCGACGACTGTGTTGGGCGAACGGGCACTGCTCCCTGCATAGCCTTTGGCGGAGCAGGAATCTTATTCTCCAGGTGGAAGTAGCTCGGGGACTGCGGCGGCGGCCCTATTACGCCTGGGGTCTGGGCCGGGCGCGCATACGACGGCACCGGCGCGCCCACCGGCCGCGGCTGTTGCCCGGCTCCTCCCTTCCTCATTTCCGCTTGCAGCGGCACAAAAATCTGGTCGTTCACATCTTGGGCGATGCGTTGTATGGCCTCTTGACCGAGCCGCGCCTCTTCGGCAAGCGCTTGAGCAAATTCTGTCGGGTCATCAATACCCATGAGGAGCAACATAATCTCTCGTTCGAGGACACCCCCCTGGTCAATACGAAGACCGTATTTATCCATCAGGATTTTCGCAACCGTTGTGTACTTCCCTTGTATGAGATAGTCGCGCACAACCGGCGGTAGGGTCTGCATCACCTGCTTCACGCTTTCGTCGAAAGTTAGTTCTGGTTTCGGTTGGTCTTGGTTCATAATATCCTCTGCTAGTGTGCCTCGGCAGGCTTCGTTTCCTCGGGCTTCCCACCTTCCTTAGACACGCTGTCGACTGCTTTCTTGAGGTTTTCAAGTAGCTGTTGTTCCGGCGTCTTTTTCACGTCTAATTTTATTTTCCTTGCTGCTGCTGACCCACCAGGACCGAACATGACCCATCCTGGGAACGAACCCTTGATGCTTTCGGCATACCCTTCTTTCCTCGTCGCGATTCTACCTTTCATAACACCCTCTGCTTCTTTCTTATTCGCCGCTGTGAGTTTGTTCGTCGCGTCTTTAAGATTTTCAGCCGCCGTAGCAAGACCTTTTTCACTCGTCGCAAGATTTTGTCGCGTCGCAGCAATTTTCTCCTCGGTCTCCGCATCAGGAAATGCTCGCGCTGCCTGTTGTCTTTCAAGTCGTGCGAGCTCTGCTTTCTGTTCGTTGACCCGTTGTTCAGCCGCTTCCTGCACACTTTTTGCAGCAGTCTGTGTCTCCGCCGCCTTTCTCTTTTCTTCTTCAATCACAGCGATATCCCTTTTTGTCGGGCCACGTTCCGTAATGGCTTCGCCAACCGACTTAACATATTCCTGATGTCCCTTGATAGCGGCATCGCGGCGTGCTCGATACCCGCCCTTTTGTGCTTCGCCAGCTTCAATGCCAGCCGCTTTTAGACCGCCGAAGGCAGTGGTACCGCGGATGTCAAAGCTCGCTTTCGCTCCTTTATCAAGCGTTGTTGTGATAACGCGTCCGTACTTCGAGGCTCCAAACCTGGTTCTGCGGAGAGCCTGTGCCGCTCCTTGTGAACCCCACCCGACTGTTGAGCGCAGACCGAACGCGGTCGCGCCGAAGGTGAGCTTACCGGCGAGTGCCGACGCCTTACTCGCGCCGAAGGCGGAGAGATTTTTGGACTGGATGACGACGGCGAGGAGGAGCCCCATCGCGACGAGGAAAGACATCATCATGCTCCCGAAACCGACCAGATTATTACCCGTGCTGCCGCCGCTTGTTATGAAGCCCAACCAATCGGGTCTGCAGGCATCGGTCGAACCGGCGGGAGGGATGCAGAAGCCGGTAAGGAATTGTGCATCGGTGATGATAGCGAGCGCGATATAGAGCATCAGGAGCAGGATAGGGGCAGTCATGACCTGTTCGAAGAGCTTCTGCCACCACGACATCATCCTCGCCTTCAACCCGGGTATCGCGAGGCCCGCGAACGCGGCCGGCGAGAGGATGATGAGGAAGATAAGTATGACGAAACGCGAGATGAGCACGAAGGCGAGCGAGAAGAGTACGAACGCCGTGACGATGAAGAGGATGATGCCCATAAAGCCGATGAACCACGGGCTGCCGCCTTGAAATACGGCCGTGTTCGTTATCGCTTTGCCATAGATGGTCTGCATCCCCAACTGCCCCATGATCTTGTTCGAGATGCCTTCATTCGAAACACGAAGAGAACCCGGGTCAAAGTTTTTTTCTCCCGCCGGTTGACCGCCGTTTATCTGCTGGTAGAACTGGGTAGCGAAGAGATTACTGGTGTCGATGAGGGCCTCGGAGATGAAAAGGGAAAAATTGAGGAAGACGGCAGCGACGAGCATCATCGGGAGCATCTTCTTCCCGCCGCCGTACCAATCGACATTCAGGATGGTCGTGACCCCGACCGCGAGGAAGCCGAAGATAAGAAAGATGTTGCCGATGTCGCGCAGGATGCGCCAAGTAACGCCGATGGCGGAAAGGTCGTTCACATAACTCCCCATCTTGACGACGGTATAGTACACCGCGTTGTCGAGCGTGATGGCCGCGACGCCGACGAGCCAGGCGAAGAGGCTCATAATCTTCGACATGATGCCGTTATAGGCCTCGTCGGTGGAGGTCTTGTTCTCGGTTATCGCTTGCGCGGCGGCCTTGTCGGCCGCAATCTTTGCGGAGATATCGGCATTTATAGCCGCACCATTATCACTGGCATAGGTGCCAGCAGTGTACGGTTCCGCGGCCGCATTGGCGTCCAGCTGTTCTTCAAGAGTTTGCGCGTGCGCAACGCCCGCCGCGCTCACGATAAGCGCGAGCGCGATAAATGAAGTGGCGAGAAAGCGGGGCATATCAGATAGCTCCGCCGCCGTCGCCTGCGCTTGGGGGCATTGGCGTGCAGACTGAAGCCTTCAGCGCCTTTGCGTTCGTACTGATGAGGTTCATATGGTCGACGAGAGAAGAACCCGAGACAGTAAGCGAACCCTCCGGATTCGCCTGTGCGGTACCGAAGGCCTGTGCATCCTGTTGCGCATTCGCGACCTCGGTCATCGTCGGCGACATCGTCTGGAGCGTCTGTATGTCGGCCGCGTAGTTGTTCGTCGTCGCGGCGGTGGCCGCACTCAACTCACTCTGGACCTTCTGTACCATCGCGCGCGCTGCCGCGACCTGCCCTGTGGCGGCGGCGGCCTTGGCGAGTACCGGCGCGATCTTCTCGGTCAGAACGGCGGCGGCTGCCGCTGCCTGCGCCTTGCTGGCGCTCACGAAGGCGGGAGTCCTCCCGCTCAACGGGTCCGGATTATCCTCCGCGTCTTTTGCCGCGGCGGTACAGAAGGCCGCGAGCGCCGTGACGTCCGTCGACGCCGTGTTCGCCACCGCGCCGATGGTGTTCCAGGCCGACTCGTAGGGTCCGACACGATTCAGCATATCGGAACCGGAGGACGGGAGCGCCGCGGCACTCTTATAAACGTCGGTATTGGTGACGCCGAGGTAGCCGGGAGAGGTCTGGAACTGTGAAAGGCGCGAGGTGGAATTGGCTCCGGAGGTGCTGTTGACCCCGAAGAGGCCACCCGAGTCGGAGCCGCCAAGGAGCTGGGTGGCGAAGTTTACCGTCTGCATAACGGTCGCGATATTACCCAATATCTTGTTTATCTCGGGGCCCACATTGCCCATCCGGAGTATGGAATCTGTCTGGCTACCGAGCGCCTTATTAAGACTCGCCGCGATGACCGACCCCGGCGTCTTGATGGTACCCGGATTCCCGTCTTTGTCGTAGCAGGGGTCTCCCGGATTGACGCCCGTCTCGACTTCCATTTCCGTGCCGTCGTTACTGGCGGTGGTGCTCCCTCCGGTCGCGCCGCACCACGAGGCGAACCCCTGTCCCCAGCCGAGCTCCGCGAGACGAGCACCGGTCGCGCCGCCCACGCCGGGACCGATGAGGACAGAAAGCTGCTCCTGCGAATGTTGGTAGAGCGAATAGGGGTCATTCTGCACCTGGGTCGTGAGCGCGAACCAGGCCGCGACGCCGCCCTGCGACCAGTTACCGGCGAGGTAGGCGTTCACGTCTGGCGAGAAGCGCGCGAGCGTATTCATATTGGCGGCCCAGAATCCGGCGAGGCTCGTCTTCTGGAGATAACTGTTGCGCAGCGACGAGGTGATGGAGGCGGCGAAGGGCGAATTCGAGTTCCTGCCGTACTGGTCGAAGAACGCGAGCGCGCGCGAATCGCCGACCGTCTGGAGCGATCGCTGCACGTCCACCACGAACTGCGGCACGCCGGTACCGTTCGCCTTGCCGATGACGAAGGCGATAACGCCGGCGGTTATCATCTTCAATAAATTCCCCGAGAGGACGAAGGCGAGCGGCTGGAGCACGTAGGTGTTGATTTGTTGTGCGACGCTTGCGAGGTCGCCTGTAACGTTTGAGACTGTAGCGATGGTTTGTTCAATAGCGGTGATGGTGCTCTCGGTGGTGGTTTTGAGGTTGGTAAGTAAGTTCATCCCGACCTCTATGACGGTATCTCCTACGCCAAGGAAGGCGTGTGCTCTTTGCGGTACTAGAAGAAATGTCGGGGGTGCGATGAGTGCGACCGTGAGAAGCGTCGCAAGCGCGGTAGCAAAGGGTCGCGTTCTCATGGCTTTTTATTTGCCGCCGCTTGTTTCTCCGCGATGTTCTGTATCAGATTCACGAAGGAGGCCCCCGGCGCGGCTGCGGGGAGAGAAATACCGGCCGTCTTGTATATCTGGCCGATGTGTATGAACGCGTTGCCGAGCGCGAGCACCGCCTGCGGATATTGCTGGAGCGCGAGCATCGTTGCGAGCGGGTCGCTGTTCACCCGCGCGAAGTCGGAGGCGATCTGACTTACGCGCATGAGTGCGTTCACGAGTGCGAGGTCGGCGGCGGCAAGCTCTGCGGGCACGGGCAGCACGGAGAGTCCGACCGCGGAGTCCCGGTACGCCTTCGCGAGCGAGACGATACGCACAAGCGCGTCGGCGTCGTTGTTCTGAACCGCGTCTTGCAGATAGAGAAGCTCGCTTTTCGACGCGTTACTCGTATTCTTCAGAAGAATCGCTTCGGCGCTTACCGCAAAGGCCATGAGAGCATCGGAGCCCGACCCTGAAACGGAGATGTCCTTCGCGGATTTGAAATCGGGGGCGGCGACCACGGCAGCGGAGAGGGAGGCGAGCGCCTGGGTGGCGATATTTTGTAAATCGGTTTCAGAGAGATTCGCCCCGCCGTTATTCTGCTTCGCGGTGAGATATAGGGTAAAGAAATTCTGCGCGAAGGCGGCGGTGAGCGTCCCCTCGGCGGGCGCGGGCGGCAGCGCGGGGTCGACGACCGCACCAGTCTGTGAAGAAGACGTTGTGGGGATATCCGCGATGGCCTTCGGCACGACGAGACCCCGCGCGACCGCCTCGCCGTCAGTCATACCAAGCTTGAAGCTGTCTGAACTCTGCGGGTCGGCCCCATACAACGCCTCCTCCCAGTCGGGGAGGCCGTCGGCGTCTGAATCCTTCATCGCGATCGCCTGGAGAAGCGCCGTCTCGGCCGAGGCCTGCGCAACGGCAGGCGACTCGATACCGCGCGCGAGCACGAATGACCCGACGATAAGCACTGCCGCGAAGAGTGTCGCAACGAACATCCGCCACTGTTCCAGAATGTGCCCCATAGTATGCATATAAAGTATACCAGCCGCACCGGCAGAAAGGAGTGGTTATCTACATAATGCAAGCCAGGTCGCAAGTGGGAGGTCTTCGGCGCGGGCCTTCTCGGGGATGCTCCCGACAGGAAGCCCCGCATCGGTCAGATTCTTCCGCACGAATTTGCGCTTGTGGGCAAAACCGGCATGGAGGAGGGTAAAAAATAGCTTCTCCTCCCCTTTCGTACTGAAATTGCTCCGCGAAATGCCGCGCACGGTGAGCGCCGCGGAATCCACCTTCGGCGCGGGCACGAAGGCGCCGCGCCGGACGACGAATTCCCTCTTCGGCGTACCGTACGCCTTCACCGAGAGCGACAAGATGCTTTCTTTTTTAGAACGCGCAATACGGTCGGCCACTTCCTTCTGCACGAGGAGCGTCATCGCGCTCGGCTGATTCTCCGCTTCGAGAAACTTCCTGAATATCTCGCCGGTCAGGTAGTAGGGGATGTTCGCCACGAGCGCATACCCTCTCGGTAACGCGGCGAGGTCGAACGCGCGTATATCGCCGTGGATGAGTTCGAGCTTCCCCGCTGCGATCTCGCCGGGGAAATCGGCTTTCAATTTTTCGAACAGTTCTTGGTCTGCCTCGACTGCGATGACCTTACGCGCTCGCGCAAGAAGCTCCCGCGTGAGCAGGCCGGTCCCGGGGCCGATCTCGAGCACGACGGAATCGGGCATAAGCTGTGCAGTCAGCGCGATACGCTCGGCGATGCGCGCATGCATCAGGAAATGTTGCCCTAGACTTTTTTTGGCACGCATGGGTGTACAATACTGGTTGTATGTACAACCGCAAACTGACGCAAGAAGCTTTCGGGCATAGGTTAGTAAACGAAAGATTCAGCCGCCTGCAACATGCGGCCAACTTGAGTGAACAGGGTAAAGGACGCGTCGAGGAGGCCATGAAGGCAGCCGTCGCCCACGTCGAGCAAAAAAGAGGTCTGCAATACGGGATGCAAGGCCAGCATGTCGATATGGCCCTGGACTTCTTGGACAAGCACTACGAAGGTCGTCACGATCTGACACCCAAGGAACGGGAGGTCATCGAGAAGTCGTTCAAGACCCACTTTGAGGTCAAAAAACCTCCGCCCCCCGAAGCGGCGAATGATGAAAACTATCGAAAGGCCGCCTAGGTGATAACCTCCTCCCCCGTCTCGTCATACCGCATCAGCGAGCCGTCGATATCGGCAAGGAAGGACGAGGGTTCAGTCATACAGTCGCTCCCGTATATCTTGCGCACGCGGGCAAGGGTGAGGATGAGGCGTTCCTTCGCGCGCGTCATCGCGACGTAGAAGAGCCGTCGTTCTTCCTCTTCGTCACGCCCATTTTCGTCGCCCATACCCTGGTGCGGGAAGAGCCCCTCCTCCATTCCGCTCACGAAGACCGTATCGAACTCTAGCCCCTTCGCCGCGTGGACGGTCATCAGGGTGACTCCTTCGCTCAAGGTGACTCCTCGCTGCGAGGTGTCTCCTTGAGGGCGGTCGAGCTCGTCCTGGTCGCTCGCGAGCGCCGCTTCGGCGAGAAAAGCCGCGATACTCTCTTTACCGGGCGCCGCATCGTGTCGCGCGGCAACCGAGGCGAGCTCCTCGACATTCTCGAAGCGTTCACGGTCTTCTTCATTTCCCTCATCCAACATCACGCGGCGCATCCCGCTCTTCTCAACGACGAGTTTTACAAATTCAGAAGGTATGAGCGTGGTAGCGGCACGTGCGAGCTCCTCGATAACCTGTTCGAACTGCTCTACCTTCGCGAGCTCACCGGCGCGCAATTGTGAGCGCTGCCCCGCCGCAAGCTTCCCGAGCGTCACGCGGCCTAACCCGCGCGTTGGAGACGCCGCCGCGCGCAGTTTGTCGACCTCGCGCGTAGGGTCGAGCGCAAGCCGCATCCAGGCGAGCGCGTCCTTCACCTCCTTGCGCGCGAAGAAGCGCGTGCCGAGGAGCTTGTACGGCACACCGGCACGGAGCAACCCCTCTTCAAGCGCGCGGGACTGGAAGTTGGTGCGGAACAGTACCGCTATTTCTTCGGGCTTCGTCCCCTCCTTCATCAACCGCCGTATGTTGAGTGCGATCCAGCGTGCCTCGTCCTCGGCATTGCGCGCCATGTGGACGATGATGGGCTCGCCGGCCGCTTTGTCGGTCGTCGCATACTTCTCCTTGCGGTTCTTATTCTTCTCGATGACGGCATTCGCCGCGTCGACCACGTTCTTCGTCGAGCGATAGTTGTGCTCGAGCACAATGGTCTCGGCCTCCGAATATGTTTTGTCGAATTCAAGTAAATTTTCTATCGTTGCGCCGCGCCAGGTGTAGATAGTCTGGTCGATATCGCCGACGACGAACAGATTCCGATACTTCGCCGCGAGCAGGTTCGCGAGCCGACCCTGGAGTGCATTGGTGTCCTGATACTCGTCGATATGGATATAGCGCCAGCGACTCTGCGCGAGCGCACGAATGTCGGCATGTTCTTCCAAAAGCCGCACAGGGAGTGCGATGAGGTCGTCGAAATCGAGCGCCTTCTCATCCTTCAATGTTTTTTCATAGCGGAGCCATGCTTCCGCGGCGATACGATTGCCGAAGCCCGAACGGGCGTGTTTCTCGTAGAACTCGTTCGCGCGCATCCCTTCCCCTTTAGCCCGCGAGATGCGCCCGAGCACGGCGCGCGGCGAGAATTCCTTCGTTCCGACATCGAGCGCCTTGAGCGCCGTAGCGACCGCCTTCTCCGAGTCGTCGCGGTCGTAGATGCTGAAGAACCGAGGGACGCCAATGACGTTCCCATAGCTCTCCAGGAGTTCGCGGCCGAGCCCGTGGAAGGTCGCGATAAAAGGAAGGGGGCCGTCGCCGTCAAGCATCCGGCGGACCCGCCCGCGCATCTCTCGGGCAGCTTTGTTGGTGAAGGTGACGGCGAGGACCTGTTCGGCGGGCACCCCCTCCCGGATGAGATGGTAGATGCGCGTAGTCAGCACGCGCGTCTTCCCGCTCCCGGCACCCGCGAGGACCGATATCGGGCCGTCGGTAGCGAGCACGGCGCGCTTCTGTGCGTCATTCAGTCCGTCGAGGTACATCACCCGCGCACTGTACCATTTACCGTTCTCCACAGCCCCTCCGGCATGGGTTGATTTTGGAGTTGAGAAGGGCTAGACTGGGGTTATCCTCTGATATGGAAGTATTCAAGAAATGGCTTATGTAAGCCATTTTTGTATTACGGAAGCCCGACCGCCCTGCCCCGTTCTCCCATCAAATCCAACCAACCATTCCTCATACTCGGGTTCGCGGCTATCGTTATGGGCGGCGCAGCATTTCTGCCGAGCCACGCGAGCGCGTTCTGGCCGTTCTCTACCAACGCGGACGCCGCGACCCCTTCTCTTATCCCGAGCGCCGCGACACCGGCCTTGGTCGCCTCTACAAACAGGAACCCGAATATCGGCGCGCCTATCGCACTCGCCATATCGGGCGGTTCGGCGCTCGTCTCCTACAACGGTCCCGACGGCACGCCTTCCGCTATTGCGAACGTCCCGCCGCCCGACCGCATCTCGGTCTATGTCGTGCGCCGGGGCGACACGCTCTCCGATGTCGCTACTATGTTCAACGTCTCGGTCAATACTATCGTCTGGGCGAACAATCTGAAGAGCGCGCGGGATGTGCATCCGGGCGACACGCTCATTATCCTGCCCGTCTCGGGCGTCGAGCGGAAGGTCGTGAAGGGCGACACGCTCAACTCTCTGGCGAAGAAGTACAGTGCTGACGCCGACGAGATCGCGCAGTACAACGGGCTCGACCCGGCAGAACCGCTCGCCGTTGGCTCGACCATTATCATCCCGGGCGGAGAGATCGCGCCCGTCGTGCCGCGTCCGCAACCTTCGCCGACTATTCTCGGCGGCGGAGGGGGCACCTTCACGGCCGGCTACTATAGCAACCCCCTGCCGGGAAGCGTCGTCACGCAGGGCATCCACGGCTGGAACGGTATCGACATCGGCGCCGCGCGCGGTACGCCGGTGTATGCGGCGGCTGATGGTATTGTCATTATTTCGCGCGGTGGCGGCGCGTGGAACGGCGGTTACGGCAACTATGTCGTCATTACCCACGGGAATGGTTCCCAGACGCTTTACTCGCACCTGAAGAGCGTCGCCGTCTCGCCCGGCCAATCAGTTCTATCTGGCCAGACCATCGGCTATGTCGGTTCGACTGGCAAAGTGACCGGAACGCATCTCCACTTCGAAGTCCGCGGCGCAGCGAATCCCTTCCGCAACTGCCGCGTCGGCAGCGTCTGCGCTCCGCAGTAGTTTTCAATAAAAAAATCGCGCCCGAAGACGCGATAGGGGGGGTCGGCCCAGAGGACCTGCGACGGCGTTTGAGGCAGGGATTTTCTCTGTCGCCGTTTGCCGGCCTTGTGGAGGAAGTTCCGGTGCAAATCCAAGGGGCCGACCCGACAGCAATACTAACCTGTTCCGGATATTTTGCAACTGTCGAAAAATTTATTCAAACCCGAAGAGGCCGCGGGGGCGATATTGTAAAGCTTCGAGGACGAAGGCGGGGGTGACCGAGTCGGCGCCGGCGAGGTCGGCGATGGTACGCGCCACGCGCATCGTGCGGTGGTAACTGCGTGGCGAGAGATTGAGACGCGCGGCGGCCGAGGTGAGCGCCTCCCTCGCCGCCGCCGTGAAGCCGCTCTTTTCGTCGAGCTCGCGGCCGGAGAGCGCGGCGTTGGTCGCGCTTTTCTTCCCCGTCCGTTTGGCCGCGCGCGTGCGCGCGGTGACAACGCGTTGCCGTACTTTCTCGGACGGTTCACCCTGTGAGAGCTTCGCGAGTGTATCGTGCGGGACGAGCGGCACTTCTATCCAAAGGTCGAGCCGGTCGACGATGGGCCGGCTGATACGTCGCGCCTGCTTGGCCGCGGCGCGCAGCGCGACCTTCGAATCGTCGGAGAGCGTGTCGGCCGGATTCATCGCCGCCACTATCATGCAGTCGGCCGGGAAGGTGACGGTGGCCCGCGCCCGTGAGACGGTGACGATGCGGTCTTCCAAGGGCTGCCGCAGCGCCTCGAGCGTCCGGGAGTCGAACTCCGGGAACTCGTCGAGGAAGAGGACTCCCTTGTGCGCGAGCGTGACCTCACCCGCTTTCGGGAAGGTGCCGCCGCCCACGATGGCGACATGCGATATCGAGTGGTGCGGCGCGCGAAAGGGCGGCCAGTAGACCGCCTCGCCGCCCGAGAGTAGTCCCGCGGTCGAGTGGATGGCGGTCACCTCGAGCATCTCGTCGTCGGAGAGGGGCGGGAGGATGCCGGAGAGCGCGCGGGCGAGCATCGTCTTACCCGTGCCCGGCGGACCGTAGAAGACGATGTTGTGCCGGCCGGCGGCGGCTATCTCGAGGGCGCGCTTCGCGCTCTCCTGCCCCTTCACGTCCTGGAGGTCGAGCGCCGGTGGCGGCGCGGGCGTCCGCCGGTCGCGCACGAGGCGCGGAAGCGGCTTCTCCCCTTTCAGATGCGCGAGGAGTTCCGCGAGCGATGCGGGCGCGTAGACGGTGATGCCCTCCGCGAGGAGCGCTTCGCGCGCGTTCCCCGGTGGTACGAAGATAGTTTTGATGTCGCGGCGCTTGGCGGCGAGCACCTGCGGGAGGACACCGCGCACGCTCCGGAGCGTGCCGTCGAGCGCGAGCTCGCCGATAAAAAGCATTTCTTCATTCAACGGCGCGAGGTCTCCCGCGGCGACAAGGTACGCGAGCGCGAGCGCGAGGTCGTAGTGCGAACCTTCCTTCTTGAGGTCCGCGGGCGAGAGCGAGAGGACGATACGCTTGTTCTGCTGCTTCGGCGGCTTATAGCCGGAATGGCGTATCGCGGCCGAGAGCCGGTCGCGCGCCTCCTCGACGGCCTTATCGGCGAGACCGACGATGGAGAAATTATGCAGCCCGCGGGTGAGGTCAGCCTCGACGGAGACGAGCTCCGCGGAGGAGCCCACCGGCTGGGCCGCGAGCGTCTTTGCGTAGCCGTGCTTGGGAACCGACGCGAGCTTCGGTTGTATCGCGGGCATACGCGCTTATAAATGCTCGACGCACGTCGTGGCAGCGGGGTTGGCCTCCAGACGGTCTTCTTCTATCGTTTTGCCGCAGACTTCGCACTTCCCGAACGTTTTCTTTTCTATCCTTGAAAGCGCGGAAAGGATGCCGTCGTAGCGCGCCTCGAGGTCGGCGAGGATGGCGCTGTTGCTCTCGCGGTTCACGACGATATCGGCCTGGTCGGCGAGGTCCGCCTCGTTCCCCGTCTCCGACGGCATCGCTTCCCAGTCGCCGGGCACCGCGGGATTCCGGCGGCCGACGGTCCCCATCTCGCCCTCCAATCGGAGCTTCTCGGCCTCCAGCTTCTTCCTAAAGTGTTCGGTCCTCATCTGGGGATGATAGCAGTTTTTCTGGACACCGACTCAAGCAATAGGGGCAACCTTCCCCTTTATCTCAACTTTTCTTAAAAAGAATATCCCGGCCATAATGAAGACAGTCATAACGATCATCGCGATCCGATACCGTGTCGGACCGAGACCGACAAAAAGCGAAACCACCAAGCCCCACGATAACGGCCCCACAAGTGTTGAAACGCGTTCGGCGAGCGTATAAAAACTAAAACCGAAGTTGAGTTTTTCCTTTGGACATAATGCTGTCATCACCGCACGAGTTACTGCCCATGTTGCTCCGTACATGAAGCCCATCAAAATCGTAAAAATAACAAAAAGATTAAAATTCGAGGTTAAACCGAGGGCTGGGAATATGACGACATAACTCCCCAGAACGATCACGAGGGTTCTTTTTAGACCAATTTTGTCCGCCGTCCAACCCGAACAAAAAGCGCCAATGGCAGAAGTAGCAAGTATTCCTAGGAGAAGCATTGATTTTGTACTGTCTGAAACATTAAAAACTCTCTCCAGATAAATAGGAAAATTATTGGCGGCAGTTAAGATCGCATCGTTGAAAAAGAAAAAGGCCAGGAGGAACAACCCCATACTTGGAGACTTTACGAGCTCTTTAAATTGATTCCAATAATTCTTATACTCCTCTTTTAAGACAACCCTGCCGACTTTTTCTTGCCTTGGTAACTTGAAAAACAAAAGCATAGGTAAGGCGAGAATAAAGAATACGATTGCCGCTGGGAGAAATGTCTGGGCGCGGCCAGCCGCGCCGACGAGATAGACCGCGCCGCTCGCGAACGGCAGTGTTATGAGGAGCCCAGCAATTTGTCCGAGCCAATTACCAGTCTGGCCGATACCCGATATGCGTCCCCACTTCTCTGGCGGAGCGATGTAATGTAAAAGCGCGTTGTAAAAAACGAAAGAAAATTGGTACAGATAGTTCGCCAGAAGAAAAAACAATGCTGCCAGAAAAACTTTATGGGAGAAAAACAAAGTTATAAACGAAACAGCGAGAAAAGAGAGGAAAGTAAGTACGGTAATCCAATTAAGGTAACCACGCTGTCTCCCATTTTTATCAGCGATACCTCCCAAGATCGGTGCCGTCAAAAGTAACATCACTGACCCGGTCGTAAAAATCATGTTGTACCAAAAATCCGGTACCCCTTTATCTATCACCAGCCACTGCGAAAAATATAAAAAGAAAACAATGGTGGTTATCGAATTCGCAAAATCATACAGAGTCCACAAGAAAACATTCGTTTTGTTCATACAAAGACGGTCAGGGCTGCGCGCGAGAGGTGGCGAGGCGCCCCAGTATCTCGGTGAACGCCGCGGGGTCGCGCGCAATGACGAGCGTGAACTGGTTCCAATAGCCGTAGAGGAGGACGCTCTTGCCTGCGGCGTCGCGGTACACGCGCACATCATGATTGCTGACCACTTCATCGCGGAAGGCGACCGGCACCGGAACGGACGGCGTTGTCGTCGTTGCCTTCGTCCCGACCTTCGGTGATGTCGTCGTTGCAGCAGTCGAGGTGGCCGCCGGGGCATTCACGACCGGCGCCGGATACGCGGGGAACATGACGGCGAGGTCGCGCGGCATCGACGGCTCCCACAGGAGCATGCCCGCAAAGGTCTGACTATACGAGGTGACGGAGAATATGAAGAACGGGCTCTGACTGCCGCCGGCATTCACGATGCCCGTCATACTGCCCTGCGCGTTCACATTGCGCAGCAGCGTACCGGGAGCCGTGGTGCGGAGTGCGGAGAAGACGGTGTCGGCAGCGGCGATCGGGCTCGCGAGGGAAAGGAGCCGGATGGAACCCTGTTTTATGAGGCGACCGACTGACGCTGCGATTGCCTGTGCGAGCGCGGAACCGGTGCCCGCGACCTGTTCACGTTCGTCGACGAATATCGGCGTCGAGGCGATGGGAGCGACGGCGACCGGCGCGACGGCGGCCTGATATCGCAGATAGGCGACAGTAGCGCCCGCGATGCCCGCTACGACGAGTGTCGCGCCCGCGATGGTGTAGAGGAGACTGCTGCGCGAGAAAGTCTTGGGCGGCGTCTCGGGGGCGTGCGGGCCCGCGTCCTGCTCGGCCGCGAGCACGGTCGAGAGCGCGGCGTGACCCTGCTGCATCAGGTCGGAAAAGTCGCCCGCATACGTCTTCAGCGGAATGAGCTCCGGGATCCCGGGGGTGCGGTGGGGTTGCGGCTGCGGGGGCGGCGTCGGTACCGGTTCCGGGACCCGAGGCGGGGGCGCTCCCACAGGCGACGCGGCGATGAGCCGCTCCCGCGGCGAGGGCGTCTGCAGCGGTGCGAGTTCGGGGATGCCTCCCTTCTGCAGGGTCTCCATATCCCCCGCGAGCGTGCGGATATATTTCTTGGGTTGGTCTTCCGCCATCACTCCCTATACTAGCGTACCCGGCGCGCTGCGCGCCGGGTTATCCGCGCGCGGCGATAGTGAACCGGCGCGGGTCGCTGTCCATATCGGTGAAGGCATGTGCGGCCTCCTTGAGTTTGGCTGAAGAGGACTTGCCGAAGGAGATGACCTCCACCTGACATCCCTCGTTCATATCGAGATACTCGATAAGCGGTACGAAGTCGCCGTCGCCGGAGGCGATGATGACGGTGTCGAGCTTGGGTGCGAGTTTCACGGCGTCGATAGCGAGCCCGACGTCCCAGTCGGCCTTCTTGGCGCCGTCGGCGAAGACCTGGAGGTCCTTCACCTTGGTCTCGATACCTATCTTGGTGAGCGCCTCGAAGAAATTGCTCTCTTCGCCGCTCTCGGTCGAGATGACGTAGGCGATAGCGCGTACGAGCACGCGCCCGCCCACGGCCTCTTCGAGGACCTTGGCGAAGTTGACGCGCGCCTTATAGAGGTGCTTCGCGCTGTGATAGAGATTCTGCGTGTCGATAAATACCCCGACGCGCTGGGCTGGATGTTTGATAACTGCCATACATAGTTAGCAGGAGGCAGAAAGCGGTAAGCAGTAAAATGCAAAAACTTTCTTCTCCCAACTTGTTAAATTTATTAAAATTCTACGGCAAAGCCGTACTCGCAGTATAGCATTCCTGCCTCCTGCTCCTGCTCACTGCCTACTTCTTAAGTCCGAGTTTCTTGATAAGCGTGTTGTAACGGCGCTTGTCATTCGTCTCGAGATAATGCAGATGCGAACGACGGTCGGCGACCATCTGGAGAAGGCCGCGACGAGAATGGAAATCCTTGGGGTTCTTTTTCAGGTGCTTGGCGAGCTCGTCGATCTGCTTGCTCAAAAGCGCGACCTGAACGTCCGGCGAGCCGGTGTCCGTGTCGTGCCGGGCAGTCGTCTTGATGACTGCCGTCTTTTTCTTAGTGGTAAGCATGAGTCCCCCTACCCTACCATATCTTGATAAAAAGCGCAAGTGTCGCGGAATCCGCGAAGATGGGTTCGGACGAATATTGTGCGAAGTATGATGGTACAATTCCCTCATGAACGCGGAGGCGGCGAAGCGACAATTCTTGGAATATATCGAGATAGAGCGCGGGCGCGCGGTGAAGACCATCGAGAATTATGACCGCTACCTCTCCCGCTACTTCGAGCAGATGAAGGTGAAGAGCGTAAGCGATATCACCGAACAGAATGTGCGCGAGTTCCGCCTGTGGCTGAACCGCCAGAAAGGTACGGGGAGCGACTCGATGAAGCGTCGCACCCAGAATTACTATATGATTGCGCTGCGCGCTTTTCTGAAGTTCCTGCGCAAGCGCGACATCGACGCCATTTCACCGGAGAAGATAGAGCTCGCCAAGCTCCCCGAGCGCCAGCTCGACCTCATCACTCCCGCCGAGCTCGAACGGCTCATGCAAGCACCGCGCGAGGCGTTTAAAAAAGAAAAAGACCCTGATAAAGCCAGGAATTACCTGCGCGATAGCGCCATTCTCGAACTCCTCTTCTCCACCGGACTGCGCGTCTCCGAGCTCTGCGCGCTCAACTCCGACATCGATCTCTCGCGCGATGAGCTCTCTGTGCGCGGTAAGGGCGAGAAGGTGCGGGTCGTCTTCCTCTCCCCCGCTGCGAAGGCGGCGGTGCGCGAATATCTGAAAGCGAGGAACGATATGGAGGAGGCGCTCTTCGTCGACGGCCGACCGAATAAATTGCACCGCATCATCCCCCGCGACGTGCAGCGACACTTGAAGACGTATGTCGCGCGCGCGGGTATCACGAACGTCGTCACGCCCCACACACTCCGCCACGCCTTCGCCACCGACCTCCTATCTAATGGTGCCGACATTCGTTCCGTCCAGCAGCTCCTCGGCCACGCCTCCATCAACACCACGCAGATATACACCCACATCACCGACTCCCACCTCCGCGAAATCCATAAAAAGTATCACGGCAAAAGCCGCGCATAAAATCCTGTACAATCCACATATGAGAATCGTTTCGTGGAATGTGAACGGGCTGCGGTCCTTAGCAAAGGATGGGTACTGGGAATCTTTTTTGAAGGGTGTGAAGCCGGACATCTTCGGCCTCCAAGAGACCAAGGCGTCCCCCGACCAACTCTCTGAAGAATTCCTGGCCCCGGCAGGATATTCCGCATTCTTCTCGTCAAGCGAGGTGCGCAAGGGTTACAGCGGCGTCGCGCTCTATTCTAAGATCGAGCCGCTAAAAGTGATTTACGGCATGGGCATCAAGGAGTTCGACCAGGAGGGCCGTTTGATAGGGGCCGAATACGAGGATTTCTGGCTTCTGAACGTCTACTTCCCCAACGCCGGCCGCGGCCCCGAGCGGCTCGACTACAAGCTGCGCTTCTACGACGCGTTCCTCTTGTTTGCCGAGAAATTACGCGAGCAGAAGCCGGTCATCTTCTGCGGCGATGTGAACACCGCCCATGAGGAGATCGACCTCGCCCGGCCGAAAGAAAACGAGGGCGGCACGGGCTTCCTTCCCGAGGAGCGCGCCTGGCTCGACGAGGTTATAAGCGCCGGTTACGTGGACACCTACCGGCACTTCTACCCTACCCGCCGCGAGGCCTACACTTACTGGGACCTCGTCACCCGGGCGCGCGACCGCAACGTCGGCTGGCGCTTCGACTATATCTTCGTCTCGCAGGAATTAACGAAGCGTCTCAAGAAGGCCGACATCCACCCCGACAGCTACGGCTCCGACCACTGCCCCGTTTCCATAACACTTTCATAAAGGACAGTTATCCACAGGGTGTCCTTTACAATGTCCTTTAGTGCTCTATGCTCAACAAAGGACGGGTGTTCCTTCCTCGTTCTTTCCACATCATCAGTGCGTTCTCATGAGGTGCCTGCCCACATCCAGGATGATTCCTGGTACAAGCCATTCGGTATGGTGTTCCAAATGAGAGCGCAAAAATAAGAAAAGCTGCCCTCACTCCGATTGGAACATCATTTTTTGCCCCCTTCTCCTAATCCGTTCCCAGTCACCAGGGCGGCTTTTTTGTTTCCGTCGGCCAGGTGTTCCACGTAGAACACCTTTCACATATAATAACTAGCAAACGTGATGTTTAGCCATTATCTGGCGTACTTCCTCATCTTCTGCCTCTTCCCTCTTCTTCTTCCCTGATTCTCCAAGACTCTTCAGCTCGTCTTCAGGCATCTCCAGGAGTTCCTCGGTTCGTTTATCCAAATATTCTTCCGCATTCTTAGCAGAATCATCAAGTATTTCCTCAAGAAGCGCGTTGAGCGTCCAGCCAATCCTTGGCCCGGGTTCCACGTGGAACTTCTCCATAATGTGATTCCCGTCTGTCTTCAGCATCGTTACTGAAATGGGGTCGCGAAGCGCCTGCTCGACCATCGCCTTGTATTTACGGAAGCGAAATGGCTGCTCCTTGGGCCGGCCGGTGCCGATACGGTCACAGATGCGCAGATTAAGCAGGTCCCAGATGTTCTCCTCGCCGACGTTCGTGATCATACGCCGCACGGCCGAGAGGGTAACGACCTCGGGGTCCGAGAAGAACATATGCCAGCGGACTAGTTTGACGACCTTGTCGATTGTCTCACGTGAAAAGTGGAGGTCCTCGAGCGCCTTCTTCGTTACACGTGAACCAACCACGTCGTGGCCGTGGAAGGTCCAGTCCTTCTTTTCTTCCGACCAACGTCTGGTCTCCGGCTTTGATATATCATGATAGAGACCGGCGAGGCGGATATCGAAGTCCCAGCCCTTATCGGCCCCGTGCTGCATCGTGCGTAGGTTATGACCGAAGACGTCATAGGAATGGGCCTGATTTTGTTCGACGCCGATGCCGCGAATAAGGTCTGACACGATGAATGTAAGGATGCCGAGCTGCTGCGCGAGGACAAGCGCATCCATCGGCCTGTTCGAATTCAATATTCTCACGAGCTCGTCCCGGACTCTTTCACGTGAAACGTGGCCTAAATGCTCACTATTTTCGCTTATCGCGGTCGCCGTAGCGCCGTCGATGCCAAAGCCGAGCTCGGCGACGAAGCGAACGGCGCGAAGCATGCGCAGCGCGTCTTCGTTGAAGCGCTCCGAGGCGTTGCCGACGGCGCGCACGAGCTTGTCCTTTATGTCCTTTTGACCGTCGTAGGGGTCAATCACGTGTCCTTTAGAGTCATCGAGGGCGATAGCATTCACCGTGAAGTCGCGACGAGCGAGGTCCTCGAGAAGGGAAGTGCCGAATTCAACTTTATCCGGACGGCGCTTGTCGGAGTAGCCGGACTCGGTGCGATAGGGCGTCACTTCGATAATAGCGAGTCGTGGGTCACCCGAGCCGGTCTTCACGCCGACCGTGCCATAGTCGTTCTCGTAAAAAGAGTCGGGGAATACGGCCTGGATCTGCTCCGGAGTCGCGTTCGTGGCGACGTCCCAATCCTTCGGTTCTAGGCCGATAATCAGGTCACGCACGCACCCGCCGACGAGGTAGGACTCGTGTCCGGCCTTACGCAGGCCGTCTGAAACTACCTTGACCTCGGGCGGGATGCGATATTGCATTTCCAAATCGTAGCACAACACTCCTGGTTTTTTAGCATTTGTAACGTAGTATGCAGATACGCCCTCGTAGTGAAACGGATCTCACGCGACGCTTCGGACGTCGTATTCCGGGTTCGACTCCTGGCGAGGGCACAGAAAAAGAAAAAGCGACCGATCCCGGCCGCCTTGAAGAACACTGTCAGGGAGTACGTTCGACGAGCCGCCCGGCTTCGTCGATATGCAGCTGCGCGAGCGCTTTTTCGAGCTGCGCGAGCTCGAATTCGATCGCGGCTTCGAAGTTCGGATGCTTCCCAGCCCGAACTTCTTCCCGCAAATCCTCGTAACAGCCCTTCACGAACTCGAGGGCGCCTCTCACTGCGTGCTGATTGAACCCGCTGGGTGGCATAACTATCTCCTTTCGCTGTTTACCCAGATGGTAATATATTAAAAATGAATTTGCGAATCGAGAAAGTATATCTTTTTTATTAGATATTTGTACTTTTTGTTCAAAAATGTTACTTTGTAATTATGCTGTTTAGCAAGGAGAACACAGTCGAAGACCGTATCGTAGAACTGGCTTCGAAAGCTCCAACTATCGTCAAGACCCTCCACGCGATACTCAACAAAGAAGAAAAACTGTCATTGCGGGCGGTATACAAGGCGGCTCATAAGCTCATCGGCGCGGGAGTGCTCCTGAAAGTGGGGAAGCAGGTCATGGTCGATCAGGAATGGGCGAAGCGCGTCGGAGACATGCTCGGATCTTCGTCTGCACCGCTTCTTGCGGGCGGGGAACGAGTTGTCTACACATTTACCTCCGTCGAGCACCTGGACGCATTTTGGAAAACGGTCGTATTTCCTTTGGAACAGTCGACTGCAGTCAACGAAATCTTCTTTTATAACCCTCACAACTTCTGGGCATACCTGCCTGCCCGTAGGGAGAGCGAGGACGCGTATTATCAGCATTTCCCGGATGCAGGACGCTATGGATTCTTCACCGTAGGCGGAGATTCCCAGGCGGACTTGGAGTTCAAAAGGGCATATCAGGGGGAACACCTGCAAATCGACCTAAGGAACATAACACTTTTTAGGAGGACCGATCATATAACAATACTCGGCCCCATCGTCGTCACGGTCCGGCTGGCAAAGGGTGTGTCCGAACGCATGGATAGTCTCTATGCATCGGGAAAGAGCATCCAGGACATCCTTCCAGAAATAATCAGCATCTGCAAAAAGCCCGGGAAGATCCGGTTCGTGATAGAGCACAACGCGCCAAAAGCGGAAAAAATGAGAAAAATACTCGCCAAGAACTTCTATTTCAAACGGACAGAATAGAGGACTATTCACAGTTTTCGAATATTTTGCTCATAAATGAACCCTCGTCGGGTATAATTTATACATGCGAAAAGATAAAGAAAACGCTATAGAAATGCGGAGAGCTGGGAAGAGCTACAATGAGATACGGGCCGCATTGAAAATTCCAAAAGCGACTTTATCTGACTGGTTTAGTAAAGTGAATTGGTCAAATGATATAGCTAAAAAGCTAGCCGCTTCAGTCCAGAAACAACATACTGTTCGTTTAATAGAACTTGATAAAGTACGAGGGACACACCTCAAGCGTGCATATGAAGAGGCGCGAAAAGAAGCAAGAACAGATCTGCTTGAATTGAAATACAATCCTCTTTTTATCGCCGGTCTGATGCTCTACTGGGGAGAGGGTGACAAAAGTCAGGCACGGAACGGGGTAAGACTTTCCAACACCGATCCGCTACTCATCAAATTATATGTCTTCTTTTTGACCCATGCCTGTAGAATTCCAATCGCTAGAATAAAAGCTCATATCCTTGTGTATCCCGATTTAGATGAGGAGAAATGCGTTCAATACTGGGCAAAAGCATCAGGATTGCCCATATCAAACTTCACAAAATGCACCCGAATCATTGGCCGTCATAAAACGAAACGATTGATGTGGGGAGTGTGTTTAGTTGCAGTCTCTAGCACATATTTTAAAGAAAAAGTGCTTGAGTGGCTAAAGATATTCCCAAAGGAATTGATGAATAAAGAGTATTATGAGAGTATATAACTCATGCGGCCATGGTTCAGTGGCAGAACGCGTGCTTGCCAAGCACGAGACAGGGTTTCGATTACCCTTGGCCGCACAAAATGTGATTCCAAAACGACTTTGCAGGTGTGTACAAACCTGTGCATACTGGGGATAAAGGACAGAGGACTTTTGCGGGAGTCCGTGAAATACTGAACAAATGAGCCGTTTTTCTAAAGGCCGTGCCCGGTATGACAACTTCGACTGGCTTCTTTAGAACACTTCTGTGCTTGGTAGACTTCGCGTATGAGAAGCAGTGATTATCCGAAGTTGTCATAACCGGGCCGTGGACATTTCGTCTTACACGCGTAAAGAGGTTGGTGCTCTCGGAGAAAAAGTGGCCGCCGAGTACCTGCAGCGACACGGTTTCAAGGTGCGAGACCGCAATATTGCCCGCAAGACCGGCGAGCTGGACCTCATAGCGGAGAAGGAAGATACGCTGCATTTCGTCGAAGTGAAGACGGTCCTCGCCGATGAGTTCCCCCGAGAAAAATCAACCGACGACGATTACGATCCGTCATTAAACTTGCATGAGGCAAAGGTGAGGAAGGTCGCGCGGACGGGCGAGTGGTATGTCCTTGAGAAAAAGTGGGGAGGGGAGTGGCAGGTGGACGGCATCCTCGTCTGGCTGCGGCGGCGCGACGGCATGGCCCGCGTCTCCTACCTGCCGCAAATAGTGTGATGATGATAAGGTAAGAGAAACCGGGCCGGAGTATGCCGGTAAGCGGAGCTTTCTCCCTTCGCTTGCCTCGAACAAATGAATTATGATTCATTTGTTACTCGGCTCGCTTGGGAGTAGTACATCTGCGTGGGGTCAGAAATAAAGTCGGGGTGTCGTATACCGGTAGTACGCTTGCTTTGGGAGCAAGTAGACGGAGTTCGATTCTCCGCACCCCGACTTTGTTTCTGACAGGATGTGCGGGGCACATCCAAGGCCCCGAAGGGGAGGCAGACCGAGTTCAATTCTCGGCGGCCCGACAAATTAAGGCAACTGGGCGGTAATGAGCT
>Ga0209514_10000426_pt1 | contig 88541 bp, 92 predicted proteins | sample Subgrocontami58m_FD_187452 | JGI IMG/M metagenome (GOLD analysis project Ga0209514, IMG submission 187452) | Subsurface groundwater microbial communities from S. Glens Falls, New York, USA - GMW37 contaminated, 5.8 m (SPAdes) (version 3) | ecosystem: Environmental > Aquatic > Deep subsurface >... | reverse complement strand
CGCGGATCTGGACGGTGCGCCAGCGAAGGGCGCATTAGCGACCAACCGCGTCGATAACGGAGGGGTAAGCCTCCCTCGCCGGAGCAGGTCGTAAAGATACCGCACCCAACCCCGGAGCGGAAAATCGTCCTCCTGTGGCCTCCCCCGCCGAGCGGTGGCTCCGCTCATGCCGAGCGGTGGCTTCGCTCATGCCCAGCGGTGGCTCCGCTCATGCCCAGCGGTGGCTTCGCTCAGGAGTGGCCGTCGAAGAGGCTGGTTACCGAACCATCCCCGAAGACTTCGGTAATCGCTCGTGCAATCAGTGGCGCAATTGAGAGCACTGTAAGTTTTTCAAAACGACGCTCTGGCGGAATCGGAAGCGTGTTTGTGATCACAACCTCGCTCACCCGTGACTTACTCAAGCGCTCCACGGCGGGTCCGGATAGAACTCCGTGGGTAGCAGCGACCATCACTTCCGTTGCGCCACCTTCGATAAGTGCATCAACAGCTTTGCTAATGGTGCCTGCAGTATCGATCATGTCGTCGATAACCACGCACGTACGTCCAGCCACATCGCCGACGACGCGACCAACCGTGGATTCGTTTGGCACCAAAGGATCGCGAGTCTTATGAATGAAGGCAATTGGACATCCACCGAGCAGATCGCTCCAACGTTCCGCCACGCGCACCCGCCCTGAATCTGGCGACACGATGGTTAGGCGCGAGCGATCAACTTTGCTCCCGACGTAATTGGCCAGTAGGGGCAAGGCGAAAAGATGATCCACGGGACCGTCGAAAAATCCTTGGATCTGTGCGGTGTGAAGATCTACGGTCATCAACCGATCTGCGCCTGCGGTTTTGAAAAGGTCGGCCAACAATCGAGCTGAGATTGGCTCACGGCCACGGTGCTTCTTATCCTGACGCGCATAACCGTAAAACGGTACGACGACTGTAATTCGCTTCGCCGAGGCTCGTTTCAGCGCATCGACCATGATCAACTGCTCCATGATCTGCTTGTTCAACGGCGAAGTGTGGCTCTGGATTACGAACGCATCACAACCACGGACGCTCTCTTCGAAACGTACGAAGATTTCGCCATTTGCAAAGTCGTAGCAGGACGTGGGCGTCAATGTTGTGCCGAGTTCGTCAACAACCTCTTGAGCCAGATCTGGATAGCCACGCCCCGAAAAAACTCGAAGGCGTTTTTCAGGTGTCAACCTGATCTCACTCATGCATCTCCCAATCCATCGCCGTTTATGATGATTATGACGTGACCGTACCGGTTGACTTCTCTGCTGCGCGAGCAGCCGCGCTCCCCGCGCGTCTCCGAGCCACCCAGCCAAGAATGTTCCGCTGCCTGGCCCGGCCAACACCAAGCGCGCCAGCCGGCACATCATCGGTGATCACAGAGCCGGCCGCGGTGTAGGCACCATCGCCAATCGTCACGGGGGCCACCAGCATGGTGTCGCTCCCAATCCGCACGTGATCTCCGATGATCGTCTGGTGTTTGACAATACCGTCGTAATTGACGAATACCGTCGCCGCACCGATGTTGCTCCCGACACCGATTCGGGCATCACCTACATAAGAAAGGTGCGGAACTTTTGAACCCTCGCCGAGTTTTGCATTCTTCATCTCGACGAACGCCCCGGCCTTCCCCCCCGAACCAATCTCAGTTCCGGGTCGTAGAAATGTATAGGGCCCGACGCTGGCGCCCGCTCCGATGAAGGCGCCACGGCAGGTTGACTCCACGACTTCGGCCCCCTGCTCCACGGTGCAATCAATCAGGGTCGTACGCGGTCCAATCACAGCTCCAGAATCGACGCGAGTATCGCCGAATAGGGCAGTGCCAGGAAGGATTGTGACATCCGGCGCAACTTCGACAGTGACATCAATCCAAGTCGTCGTGGGATCCATCATGGTCACGCCATATTGCATCAATGCGTCATTGATCCGATCGCGCAGAACCGCGCCACACTCGGCAAGTTGGGCGCGGTCATTGACGCCAAGAATCTCAACAAAATCCTCACTCAAGACCGCAGCAACGGAACCACCGCGTCGACGGATAAAGTCGATCGCATCGGTCAAATACTCTTCGCCCTGCGCGTTATCGGTCGATAACGTACTCAAGGCTTCCCGCAACGCGTTGACCTCAAAGGCGTAAATTCCCGAATTCACCTCGTCGATCGCAGAAATCTCTTCATCTGCATCGCGCTCTTCAACAATGCGGAGCAGTGAGCCATCGAAGTCGCGGACAATTCGACCGTATCCATAGGGGTCAGGTAGTTCAGCCGTAAGGACTGCTGCCGCGGAACCAACACCTTCAACGAGCAACTTATGAAGAGTAGAACTAGTCAGCAGAGGCGTATCGCCACCAACCACGATCACGGTTCCGCTGAGTTCACCATGCAATTTTTCTAGCGCATGAAGGGCGAGGCGAGTCGCATGCCCGGTGCCACCTCGTCGATCTTGGAAGATGGCGTGTGCCTGCGGCGCTATCTGGGCCAGGTGTGCCTCGACCTCTTCGCGCCCAGCCCCGACGACCACCGCCAGGTGATCCGGCACCAGATCTAGGGCGGCGTTCAGAACATGCCCAAGGAGAGTCCGTCCGGCGAGGCGGTAGAGCACTTTGGGAATGTCGGAGCGCATTCTGGTGCCCTCGCCTGCGGCAAGGACAATCACGGCGGCGGGGGTCATCACGGGCTCCCAGGGTTACGTGCACTGACGCTCTAACAATATGCCATTGCGCTCGCTCCGCCACCAGGTATCGATCCTGGACTTACGGCTTCAAAGGCCGTCGTGCTAGCCACTACACAATGGCGGAACCTGAATTGTGGCGTATTTAGGCGCTGACTCAAATTTGACGTTCAATAGGGGGGTGAGCACCCCAAGTCCAAGAACCAGGATGACCGGATCTGAGCGCCGAGCCCAACTGATAGACGTCGGACGGAGCCTATTTGCCGAAAAAGGCATCGACGGCACCACGGTCGAAGAGATAGCAGCGGCAGCCGGTGTCTCAAAGCCGGTTGTCTATGAACACTTCGGCGGCAAAGAAGGTCTATATGCGGTTGTGGTTGATCGGGAAATGCGGGCGCTACTGGACTTAATCACCTCGAGCCTTTCTTCTGGCAACCCTCGCGATTTGGCTGATGCGGCCGCACGTGCCTTTCTCAACTACATTGACACTCGCAGCGACGGCTTTCGAGTCTTAGTACGTGAATCTCCGCTCGGCACCCAGACTGGCTCTTTCGCCAGCCTCATCAGTGATATTGCATCTCAGGTCGAGCACATCTTTGTGCGCGAATTTTCTAAGCGTGGATTCGATCCAGCGATTGCTCCGCTTTACGCCAACATGCTCGTCGGGATGGTGGCGCAGACTGGAATGTGGTGGCTCGAAGCACGTTCACCGTCAATCGAAGAGGTGGCAACCCACCTTGTGAATCTCGCCTGGAATGGTCTGCACGACCTAGAGCATCTTCCGTTGCACAACGGCTCCTCACCAAAAACAGTCACACCAATTGAGAGTGATGAATTCAGTGCATGACGAAGTAGCTCGCATTGTCGCCGAATGGCGGCAAGAGAGGCCAGAACTTGATGTCTCTGCGCTCGAAGTTCTCTCACGAGTGACCCGACTAGCCAGGCATCTGGATCGTGCTCGCAAGAGTGCCTTCGCAAAACACGGTTTAGAAACCTGGAGTTTCGACGTGCTAGCCGGCTTGCGCCGTACCGGTGCGCCCTATGAATTATCACCCGGACAGTTATTACAGCAGACGTTAGTAACTAGTGGAACGATGACGAATCGAATTGATCGCTTGCAGGAATTGGGGCTCGTAGAACGTCGCCCAGAGCCCACTGACGGGCGTGGAATTCTCGTCCGCTTAACGCCCGCAGGCAAAGAAGTCGTCGATGCTGCGCTTGATGATTTGCTCGCCAGCGAAGAGAGTCTTCTGGGCCAACTTTCTAAGAGTGAGCGTCTCCAACTAGCCCAGATGCTCTGCACGGTTCTGATGCCATTTGACTCGGCAGATCAGCCTTCTACCTGAGCCACCGCTTTAATCCAGGCCGCCTCTATCTCTTCTTTCTTCGAAATCAACATGCTCAATTGAGAATCGAACTCAGCGACTTTTGTAAAGTCGGTAGCCTCCATGGCCAACTTCTCATGCAGAGCACGTTCTTTCTCGTCGAGTTTCTCCATCGCCCGCTCAAGGCGGGCTATTTCCTTCCGTAACAGGCGCAGATCGGCAGTAGATGACCCCTTCATCGTCGTGCTCCCACCTACAGGCTGGTAAGGGGAAGCGGCGCGAAGTTCAAGATACTCATCGACCCCACGCGGTAAGTCTCTAACGGCTCCATCCCCGAGCATTCCGACGAAACGATCACAGGCGCGCTCGAGAAAGTAGCGATCGTGGGAAACAACCAAGAGCGTTCCGATGAAATCATCGAGCAAATCTTCAAGTGCACTAAGAGTCTCAACATCGAAGTCATTCGTCGGTTCATCGAGAAGTAGCACGTTTGGTCCACGCATAAAGATCCGCGTCAACTGCAATCTGCGCCGTTCACCGCCGGAAAGATCTCCAACCGGCGTCCACTGTGCATCGGGACCGAAACCTAACCTCTCGCAGAGTTGCGATGCAGACAGCTCTCGGCCCTTTCCTAGATCCACGCGCAGCGCAATATCTTCAACGGCTTCAAGAAGTCGCCACTTAGGATCCAACTCGTCTAGATGCTGCGACAGATAGCCGATTTGCACCGTGACGCCAGTGACGATCCGACCCGCCGTTGGCTTTATCTCGCCCATCAACATCCGAAGGAGTGACGTCTTCCCTGATCCATTGATTCCGACGATGCCAATTCGATCGCCTGGGCCAACATTCCAAGTCAGGTGATCGATTAGATCGCGACCACCCAAATTGAGCGTTGCGTCGTGGGTCTCATAAACCGTTTTGCCGAGCCTGGCACCTGCAAAACTGAGGAGTTCGCCCTCATTGCGCGGAGGAGGCTCATCACTGATGAGTTGATTTGCCGCATCGATGCGAAACTTTGGCTTCGTCGTCCGCGCTGGCGGGCCACGGCGGAGCCAGGCCAATTCTTTGCGAATCAAATTCTTCCGTCTTGCATCTTCGGTAGCCGCTTGACGCATCCGCTCGGCCTTGGCCAGAACGTACGAAGAATATCCACCGTCATACTCTTCAACACCACCCCGGATCACTTCCCAAGTGCGATCACTTACTTCATCTAGGAACCAACGATCGTGGGTAATCACGGCAACCGCGAGGTTGCGTCGGCTCCGAAGATGGGCTGCGAGCCAAGAGACTGCCTCCACATCAAGATGGTTAGTGGGTTCATCAAGCAAGAGCAAGTCAAGATCGGCGATGAGCAATCTAGCCAGACTGGCTCGCCTCTTCTCGCCACCTGATAGCGGAGCAATTCTTCGTTCAAAAATCTCTTGGTCGTGACCCCCAAAAAGCGCGGTAAACACCTCTCTGATACGCGCGTCTGTGGCCCATTCGTGCGTCGCACGATCGCCGAGGACGAAATCACGGACCGTCTCGTACTGACCACTCTGATCTTCTTGCGCAAGAATTCCGATGCGCACGCCCCCGCCGCTGGTGACTCTTCCGTTGTCGGCAGTTTCAACTCCAGCCATGACTCGCAGCAGCGTGCTCTTGCCGCCGCCATTCCGTCCGACGATGCCGATCCGTTCGCCTTCGCCGACACCGAGAGAGATGCCTTGCAGAACGGGATCTTTTCCGTACGACTTAAAGACGGATTCAAGATTGATCAGGTTGCGAGGTGCCACATCAACGACTTTCAATGACTCGAGCGCCAGACGTGGGTCCAACGGCTCGAAGGATTTGACCAGCGACACCACTCGCACTCAACGCAACAGTTAGGTCGAGTGCATGCTCGGCATCTCTAGCGAGAAAGGCCACTGTAGGCCCAGAACCAGAAACGATACTGCCAAGTGCGCCATATTCCTCGCCGACATCAAGAAGTAGCCGAAGTGCAGGACGTAGCGAACAGGCAGCCGACTGGAGATCGTTCATAAGGGCTTTGCCAAGGGCGGACGCATCGCCATTTCGCAATGCGTGCATGAGTGCATCGGTCACCCGCGGCGTTGCAATCTCACGGCCCTGTCGCAGGCGATCACATTCCGCATAAACCGCAGGCGTGGAGAGCCCTTGACTTGAAATGACAAGAACCCAGTGATACTCACCGCGCGCGAGGGCAGGAGATAACGACTCGCCCCGCCCTGAGCCAATCGCCGTTCCGCCGGCAAGGGCAAAGGGAACATCGCTGCCAAGTTCGGTCGCGAATTCGTTGAGCCGCGATCGCCCCAGGTTTCCGCCGAGTAATTGATCGACCGCGACCAGCGCGGCCGCTGCATCTGCACTTCCACCAGCTAGACCGGCTGCTACTGGGATGGCCTTGTTGATGTGTATTGAAATATCTGGCGCGAGCCGCATCTCTTTTGCGATGGTCCCGGCGGCGCGATATGCAAGATTTCGCTCATCAGTGGGGACACCTTGTACGAAATCGCCACTCAAGGAAAGAGTGATTCCAGTAGCCGGGTCACCAAACTGGACGACAACTTCGTCGAACAGTGAAATTGCCTGATAAACGGTCGCCAGATCGTGGTATCCGTCTTTACGCAAGGGTCCCACGGAGAGATTCAGGTTGATCTTCGCCGAAGCTCGAACCACGACCCGCGGTGACTTCATGGCACTCACCCTATGCGAGCCTTGGCAGACGCGATCGCGACGAAGTCGCTCAACGTCAATTCCTCACCCCGCGCGGTCGGTGCGATCCCCGCAGCGATCAGCAACGCCTCGGATTGGCTTGGCGATCCAGCCCAGTTGGCTAAGGCAGATCTGAGCATCTTTCTCCTAGTTGCGAAGGCAGCATCAATAACCGTAAAAACTTCTTGGCGCGTCACTGAACAAATTGGTGGATCTTGACGGGTGAAAGCGACCAATCCGGAATCCACATTTGGTACCGGCCAGAATACGCTCCGGCTAACAGGGCCGGCCTTCCGCAATTTGGCCCACCAGGCCGCCTTGACGCTAGGAATTCCATAGGCCTTGTCGCCAGGTCTTGCCGCCAATCGGTCGGCTACTTCAGATTGCACCATCACCAGACCAGATCGAAGGGTTTCGAAACGTTCAAGCACGTGGAGCAGGACAGGTACTGAGATGTTGTAGGGAAGATTTGCAACGAGGACAGTCGGCAATTTTCCATCAAGGTCCTCAAGTTGCATTGCATCGGCATTAATCACGGTCAGGTTTCCAACTGCGTCGGGCAAACGATCAGCCACCGTTGCTTCTAGTGCCTGCGCCAATGTGCGATCTATTTCAACAGCCACCACCTCATGTGCTTCTTGCAGAAGTACGATCGTGAGCGAGCCAAAGCCAGGTCCAACCTCGAGAATGACGTCTTTTTTGTTGATTCCTGCGATTCGCACAATCTTTCGGCAGATATTGGCATCAATAACGAAATTCTGACCCAGGCGCTTGGTTGGTCTGATCCCAAGGGCCTCGGCAAGTGCGCGAACCTCACTCGCGCCTAACGCTATTTGAGTTTTACCCGACATGAGGAACAGCGTAGGTGATTACCGCGTGAAGAGTCTCCCGCACACCGGCCAAGCACGCCACCCACGGATTTTGTATAGACGTTTGGCCCGCATCAACTGTTCTGCCGCTGAGTAATCCATCGGATTGCCCACGCCGCCGGCGGTCTTCCAGGCAGTAAGAGTGAATTGAAACATCCCGAAGTAGCCATTCGCGCTATTACTTGACCTTGGATTGCCACGTGATTCACATTGTGCAACGGCTGCCCAGTTCAGTTCGTCAATTGTGCGTGGTCTAGTTCCAACAACCACCTGTGCCGCGTGTGCTTGCTTAATTGTCACACGGCTGATGATCCTCGTTTTCACGACTTTGCCGTCTGCGAAGGTATTAACCAAGCGAACCTCAGCTAGCCCAGCAACCCCTCGGGACTTGAGAATACGCTTGCCTACAAGCATCTTTCGATCCAAAACCTTCTTTACTACATATGGGATTTTGACCTGCTTGATCAAACTCACTTCTTGGATACGTGTCACCCGAATCTGTAGACCTTCAAATATTTGAGTTGGTAATGGCGTGTTGACCAGATCACGAGAACCCAAGACAATTCGTGCTTCTTTGATTACATCGGAGACCGTTAATGCAGTCGTCTTAAATACGCGACTCCGTCCGTCTGCGATCACACGCACTCTATTGGGAAGTCGAATTTGCATCGGTAGGATCGAGTGAATGGATAAGTGGACTGTGGTGTCACTCATTGAACCCTTTGACTGAGGTCCCTGCGCTGCATCTGCCGGTGTGGTGAGCGAGAAAGTGAGTGGCAGTACCAGCGCCAAAATCGCAGCGCGCGATGCATTCACCGTTCGAACCTATACATGAAGGCGTCTTTGAGCCAATCAACCTACGCGTAACGTCATAAAAAATTTATAAAATATCCTGGGGCAAAAAGGTCAGAAGGGACCAAATACCCGCGTAGCGGTCTCGCTAACGGCCGCTGCAACTACTTCCGGATCTTCGCCACGAACCTGCGCAATTGCTCGAATTGTGACTGGAATCAAGTAAGGCGCGTTCGGTCTACCACGAAATGGAGACGGAGTTAGAAATGGAGCATCCGTTTCGACAAGTAACTGAGTAAGTGGAACTTGCAGTAGTGCCGTCCGCAGCCGTGGTGCATTCGAAAATGTTACGGTGCCTGCGAATGAGAGAATGAATCCAGAAGCCACACACTCTTTCGCCATTTCATCATCGCCAGAGAAACAATGAAAGATAACCTCGTCAGGAGCACCTTCCTCGCGCAAAACTCTCAACACATCATCATGCGCGTCGCGGTCATGAATCATCAATGCTTTTTTGTGCCGCTTGGCCATTGCTATGTGCTCTCTAAAAGAGCGCTCCTGCACACCTCGCCCGGACTCGGCGGTCCTGAAGTGGTCAAGCCCAGTCTCGCCAATGGCGCGTACGCGCGGCTCAGCAGACATCTGATCGATAATTCTGAGCGCGGTGTCCAAATCCTCAAGGCGGGCAGCATCATTTGGGTGAATCGCGATCGCCGCGAGCACCTTGCCCGGCCACGCATTGGCACACTCGACCGCAAAGCGGGACGACTCCACATCGCACCCAACTTGGACTACGCGATCAACGCCAACTGAGGCGGCCTCAGCGAGAACCGCGGCCACATCGCCACCGGCAGGACCATCGCTAGTAAAGATATCCAGGTGACAGTGTGCGTCAACCGTTTGATTCTTCAACGGTTCGGGAAGTGGCGGTTTCACTCAGGCTTCTCTTCGAGTCTAGGAAAAAGCACTGCACCCTTCGTGACGATTGAACCCTGTGGCAACTGCCCCCAAGTGGAGACATCGCCGAGAATCTGTGTTGAGATATCACCCATGCTTACGTTAGCTCCCAGTGAATCCCAGAGTAGCGAAGTCGTAGTTGGCATCACTGGATGAAGTAGAACTGCAAGAGCGCGCAATGATTCGGCAGTCGCGTAAAGAACACGATTTAGATCATTGATTTTCGCGGGGTCCTTGGCTAACACCCATGGCGCTTGCTCTGTGACGTAGCCATTGACCTGCTTGCAGAATTCCATGATCGCGACAATTCCACCTTGAAAATCAAGGGCGGTCATGCACCTATCCGCGATGGCTGCTGCTTCGGCAAGGCTTGCTCGCAAGGCAGGTTCGTCTGCTGGTGCAGGAAGAACTCCACCGCAATATTTTTCAACCATCGCCGCAAGGCGTGAAGCGAGATTGCCAAAGTCATTTGCCAATTCGCTGGTGTAACGCGCGGCCATATCTTCCCATGAGAACGAACCATCCGAACCAAATGGAATTGCCCGGAGGAAGTAGTACCTGAAGGCGTCGACACCGAAGTGGGAGGTGATAACACTTGGAGCGATACCCGTAAGTTTGCTTTTGCTCATTTTTTCGCCAGCCACCAGTAGCCAGCCATGGGCAAATACCTTGCGGGGCAATGGAAGACCTGCCGCCATCAACATCGCTGGCCAGATCACTGCATGGAACCGGAGAATATCTTTGCCAACCAGGTGGACATCTGCCGGCCATGTGCTCGCGAATTTCTCTCCACCTGCCGTATTTGGCGCATCCCCGAGGCCAACCGCCGTCGCGTAATTCAAGAGTGCATCGAACCAGACGTAGACAACTTGCTTCGGGTCCCAGGGAACCGGAATCCCCCAATCAAATGATGAGCGCGATATTGATAGGTCGGTTACGCCGCCTTCGAGAAATGAGACAACCTCGTTGCGGGCGCTCGATGGTTCGCACGCAGAGGGATTCTGGCGATAGTGCTCGAGTAGTGGCTCGACGAAAGCGCTGAGCCTAAAGAACCAGTTCGTCTCACTTACCATCTCAACTGGACGAGAGTGGATGGGGCAGAGATGCTCCTCGCCGATGAGCTCTGACATAAGCTTAAATTCTTCACAATCAATGCAATAAGGACCTTCATAAGTGCCTTCATAAATGTGCCCCGCGTCTTTCAATCCTTGCAAGAAAGATTGCACGCGCACTTCATGGCGCTCTTCTGTGGTTCTAATGAAATCATCGTTGGCAATATCGAGCGAAACCCAGAGTGGACGCCAAGCATCATTGACGAGTCGATCGACCCACACTTGAGGTGTGACGCCATTTGCTTCAGCAGTACGCATAACCTTCTGGCCGTGCTCGTCAGTCCCTGTTAGAAACCAGACACTTTCGCCTCGCTGCCGGTGCCAACGAGTAAGCACATCACCAGCGATGGTCGTGTAAGCGTGGCCAAGGTGCGGCGAGTCATTTACGTAGTAAATGGGCGTCGTCAAGTAAAAAGATTTGGCTTGGGTCACCCGCCTATCTTGCCAGACGTTTGTCCCCACTCTCCTTCTGAGCAACCACCGCATCAAATACGATGCGCTTGGCCAACGAAAGAGTCTCCGCGACAGCTGCTATCGCCTCTTTACGGGTCTCTCCGGCTTCCTCACGCATCGCAACCATCAGAGCCAGCTCAGCCGCATCAATTTCGCGAGTACCTGGGTCAACTCCAGCAATAACTAGCGTTATTTCACCCAGAACCTCACGGGACCTACTCCAGAGAACCAGATCAGCCAATGGCCCACGTATGATTTCTTCATAGGTCTTGGTCATCTCACGACAGATTGCCCCTTGACGATCAGGTCCTAATTCGGCCACTGCGTCCTCGAGAGATTCAGGCAGTCGATGTGGTGCCTCGAAAAGCACAACTGTTCGCTTTTCATTTACTAGCCCGCGGTAGAAACGCTCTCGAACCCCTTTAGTGCGGGGCACGAAGCCCTCAAAAATAAATCGATCGCTTGGCAATCCAGAGAGGGCGATCGCGGTAAGCACGGCACTGGGTCCAGGAACGGAAGTCACCTTTATTCCTGCGTCAAGGGCGGCCCGCACCAGTCGGTAGCCAGGATCGCTTATGCTCGGCATGCCGGCATCGGTAATCAGCAAGAGACGCCGTCCCTCGATCATCTCGGCGACTAGATCGCCAGTCCGAGTGTTCTCATTCCCGTCGAAGTACGAGACCAGGCGCGCGGTATAGGTGACCCCTAAGTCACGGGCTAGACGGGCAAAACGCCTTGTATCTTCTGCGGCAATCACTTCTGCTAGAGCCAATTCATCTATCAGTCGCGGCGAAGCATCTCGCCAATCGCCAATCGGCGCTCCTGCAAGAACTAATAGCCCGGTCACAGCACAACTCTCTCATCAATTGAGTATCCAGCTCACCTATAGGCAATAAAGTGCTGGCGTGATCGAAACTCGCAGCGGCCGAGTACTCAGTTGGGCACTGCCGATTCTCGTCGCGCTTGCGGCGGCTTGGCAGAGTCTGGCGCACCTAGCCAGACCCAAGGGGTTCGTCTTCGACGAGGTCTACTACGTAACTGGCGCGAGGCAATTTCTAAGAAATGGCGTCGAATACGACTACATCAAGCACGCATCCGTCTTCATAGTTCATCCGCCGGTCGGCAAGTGGGTAATTGCGGGTGGCATCAAACTCTTCGGCGATAGCGAATTCGGTTGGCGTTTTTCGGTGGCACTCCTTGGGTCGCTATCGGTACTGATTCTGGCCAGAGTCGCGCGTCGGCTATTTAACTCGACGACACTCGGAGTAATCGCAGGGGTTCTACTTGCGGTCGACGGCATGCACTTTGTCCATTCACGCGTCGCACTTCTCGATTCGATTTTGATGTTCTGGGCACTCTGCGCTTTCGCACTGCTCCTTATCGATCGCGATCGGAGTCGCGAATATGTAGCACTCTGGGGTGAGTTTGGTCGACGTACCTATCGACTACTCGCCGGAATCTGTTTAGGTCTTGCGGCAGGGACAAAATGGAGCGGCTTCTACATCGCCATTGCCTTTGCCTTGCTCTCATTTTTCTGGGATGTATCAGCCAAGCGACGAATCGAACGACGAGTAACAATCCGAAATGTCATAAGCGCAGGGTTCTCGTTAGGCGTGCTTCCGTTACTTGTTTACATCACCACTTGGATCGGTTGGTTCCGTTCATCTCTTGGTTGGGATCGTCATTGGGCTGACCACCGCGCCACCTCTTGGGGCTTCATTCCAAAATCACTGCGAAGTCTCTGGCATTACCACTATGAAATGTATTTCTTTCACACGCACCTACACACTCCACATCCATACCAGGCAAGTCCTTGGGGCTGGTTGATTCTTCGCCGCCCTACTGCCTTCTTCTACTTTGCACCCCCAACCGGCACCGACCACTGTCTAGCCAAGACCTGTTCGCAAGAGATCACCGCATTGGGAAATCCGCTTATTTGGTGGGCTGGAATCTTCGCGCTCCTCTTCGTTGCTTACTCATTGATCCGCAAACGCGATTGGCGCGCCGGTGCAATCCTCACCGGCTTCTTCGCTGGTTACTTGCCTTGGTTTGCCTTTCTGCATCGAACGGTCTTTTCATTTTACGGAATTGTTTTTCTGCCTTGGCTCGTGCTCGCCGTCACCTATGTCCTCGGCGAAATATTGGGATCACCAGAGGATCCACGAAGACGTTTGCGCGTCGGGACCGTTGCGGTATTCGTGGCAACCGCGATCGTGCTCTTCTACTATTTTCTACCAGTACTCGACGGGCAGGTCATTCCATATTCACGATGGCACTCGATGATGTGGTTTAGCTCCTGGATCTAACGTCCGGCCCGAATCTGACGGGCCTGTTCCATAAGGTGTTGCGCCGACCGCTTGGCACGGCGCCGATTATCTAGGGTCGCAGGATCGTTGCCGTATCCGGCTAGAGTCTTTACCTGCAGGAGATTGCTTAAATCGGCGGCTAGTTTGGTATCAACTTTTTTAACCAGTTCGATCGCCTGATTGTGCGACTCTCCTGATGAGTACTCGCCCAGCCGATAGCAGCAAATCACATCGGTCGCCGCGATTCCAGCATGGACGACAAGAGTGATGTAGGCATCAGTGAGATCCAACTCATTCTCAACCGACTCTTCAATCATCTGGGCAGCCTGCATGAACTGCTCCGCTTTAGCCCATCGTCCATTTATAAAGCCTGGCGTACACGGCTTAACGCGGGCACTCATCTCGTCCCCCCATCTGAGGCAACTGTTAAAGCGCGTCGGGCACCGTACAAAAGCACTCCATCACGCACCACCGCCTGAAGCAGCGGGTCCTTGGAAGTTAGCTGGTTTCGAAAATCTTCTTGGCTCATAAGAATGATGCGGGCATCATTGCCAGTCCAAGCGACAATCCGTGATCTGAAATTCTCCAACTGAAGTTGCCATTGCGGATCCTCAATCGATACCTCGTCGTCGTAAAGAAGAAAAATATCCAGGTCACTTTCCGGATTCATCTCCCCCCGAGCTGCCGAGCCGAAAAGTAGAGCACAGAGAACCGGGGAGGTCCAGTGACTCAATTCCACCTGGGCACGCTCTACAAGCCGACTGGTTGCGTTCACAAGTTCGATTACCGCCGGTGCAGCCAAGTGGTCACGATTAAGTTCATAAAGCACGGCGTTCCCCACCGGATTTGCCCGCACGAGGCCCTGCCTCACCAGACGCTTTACCGATTTGCGCACCCCGGCTTCGGAGTACTCCAGAAGCAGCGCATGGAGTTGACTCGGCGTGAAAGCACGCTGAGCACCGGCCAGGACCGTAAGCACATCTCCGTCTAGGCTCTGGGTGATCACGCGGAGGGGATACTGAAGTTGCATATGTACTAAAGTACAGTACTCTGTACTTTAGTCAAGGATCCTATACTTTAGTACATACCATTTCGCATAGGCGATGGCACTCGATGATGTGGTTTAACCCCTGGATCTGACCTCTTTTATATCGTCAATAGTTCAGTTAGCAACAGCTCGCCGCGCTCTTAGTAAAGGAAGCGGGCTCTTCTAGCGGAGACCCATGAAGGAGAGTTTGCACCATGGTCGCGCCGAGTTGGTAGGCCTCAAGGACCGGAATTACGGAGCCGCCGGGGTGAGCCTTGAGCCAGGGTTCTGCGGCCTCGGCTGATCCGAAGAAGTGAACCTGGTTGCAGAAGGCCGAACGCACGGAACTCAGGTCCTCCGGATTGATCAGAGAAACGACGGCAGTCCTTGGTTCTGTGTTGGATACCCCGTCGGCGTCGATGGTCACCCGCACGGGGACCCCGGTGCCGTGGCAGACCGACTCGATTCGAGCCGGGCTGCCCAGAACAGTCGGGAAGATCAGAGTGTCAAGGGCGCACCACGTGTATAGCAGCGTTCCGTCAATCTCGATGTGGTGGGGGGTCCGTCGCAGGGTGAGACCCTGTCCGGTGATTTGCCCATCGTCGTCGTATTCGGTGTCAGGGACTCTGGCCAGAGCCTGGATGACCTCGGGCATGGTTTTACCCGAGGCCGCCACCAGCGCACCAAGTCCGACGGGTTGACCTTGTGCCAGCAGCCGTAGCAAGGGGACCCATACTTCTGGGTCAAATCCTGTGTCCGGTGAAGTAAGACGTTCGGTGAGCTGGCTGGTGGCTCTCGTCATGTTGGAGAGATCCGTTCTTGTTCTGTATGGGGTGTGCGTCAGGCAGCGCAGCAGGAGAGTTTGGCTACGTCGCGGGTGTAACTCTGGGCCGCAAGTTTTAGACCTTCTGCCATAGTCAGGTAGGGGGTCCAGGTATGTGCAATCTGGTCGACCGTAAGCCCGGCATCGAGGGCATAAACGGCAGCGGTGATGACCTCGCCGGCACCTTCTGCGATCACGTGGGCGCCTAACAGTCGTCCAGTATCGGCGTCGGCTACGAGCTTGATCAAGCCACGAGTATCGCGATTGGCCAACGCCCTGGGCACATACTCCAGCGGCAAGGTGCGGCAATCGCAGGTGAATCCGGCCTTGATCGCCTGAGCGTCGGTCAGGCCGACCGATGCGATGGCGGGTGAGGTGAAGGTGACTCTAGGCAATGAGGTGTAGTCGAGCGTGCGGTTGGCGCCGTTAAGAGCGTTGTCGGCTACGACGCTGCCTTGGGTAGCGGCGGTGTAAACAAACTGTGGCCCTCCGATGACATCGCCAGCGGCCCAGATTCGTTTATTTCCGGTACGTAGGTGTTCGTCGACGACGATCTCGCCGCGTTCGCCGATCGTGACTCCCACCTGCTCCAGGCCCAACCCTGCGGTAATGGGGCGTCGTCCGGTGGCAATCAGTAGTTGCTCGGCACGTAATTCAACTGGCACTCCCTTATGAGAGGCAGTGAGGCGGTAACCATTGGAGTCTCGACTGACCCCAGTGAAAGTGGTAGCCGTGCGCACAGCGATACCCTCGTCGGCGAAGATCGACTCGATCACCTCGGAGATTTCTGGCTCTTCGAATGGTGCGAGGTGGTCCAACGCCTCAATGACAGTCACCGACGTACCGAGCCGCGCAAATATCTCTGCCTGCTCCAGGCCAACTGCATTTCCTCCCACGACTATCAGCGAATCTGGCAGATGAGTCAGTTCCATTGCCGTGGTGGACGTCAGGTATCCGGATTCAGCCAGACCGGGCACGGGCGGAGCCCAGGGAGTGGCGCCGGTGGCCACTAGGTAATGGGTCGCTTCAATGCTCAACTCTCCGCCACCCTCTAGGGCGACGTGAAGGGTAGGACCGTCATCGAAGGAGGCGGTGCCATGTACGATCTCCCACCCGTACTCGGCCGCGATGTCGATGTACTTCTCCTCCCGCAACTGCTCCACTAGCGCTTCTTTGCCACCAATGAGCGCCTTGATGTCGACCGGTCCGGCAGTAGCGGCAATCCCAGGGAAGCGGCTTGCCACCAGCGCGTTATGACGAGCCTCAGCCGCAGCCAGCAGAGCCTTGGACGGTACACAACCCACGTTCACGCAGGTGCCACCGGTAGTTCCGCGCTCGACCATCACCACCGTCCGGTTGGCATCTCTAGCCGCAATGGCTGCGGCGAAGGCCGCCGAACCAGAACCGATAATTGCCAGGTCATACAAGGGTGGTGTCTGGGTCATGATCATGCCTCTCGAAATCGAGGTTCGGACGGCCCGAACTCTCTACCTACAAGTGCTTGCCGAATACGTCAGCGCCAGTATACTATCTGCTAAAGCGAATAGTCTATACGCATAGACGAATATTATCGCTCATGGAGGTCCCCTGATGCTGCAAGCCCTAGACAGAGTCGTGACCATCCAGGACTCGTGTTCCCACCTCGATACCGTCGCTCGATTTTTTCGCGCCCTCTCTGACCCAACCCGGTTGAAACTGTTGGAGTATGTCCTTAGCGGCGAGCGCACCGTCGCCGATTGCGTCACGCACGCGGGGATTTCGCAGCCGCGGGTATCGGTTCACCTCGCCTGCCTTACCGATTGCGGCTACATCACGTCCCGCTGGGATGAGCGCAAACTTCGCTACTCGATTGGCGATCCACGAGTGGCAGACCTGATCGTGCTGGCCCGTGCTCTTGCCGCAGACAATGCAACCGCTCTGGACTGCTGCACCAAGATCACGACAACTCTTTCAAAGAAAGCCGATCCCAATGGTCGATGAGAAAAAATCGCCCGAACGAGGCATGACCTTGGCGGCGCTCGGTGCCGGCCTCCTCATCGTGGTCTGCTGCGCTGGACCCGCGTTAATCGTAGGCGGCGCACTTGGCGCACTCGGTGGAGTCCTACGCAACCCTTGGCTGATCGCCTCTGGTGTGGTGGGGTTGCTCGCTGCCGTCGGTTACACCGCGCGTAGGCACGTCGACCATAGTCACCGCGGAACCGACAACTGCTGCCCGCCCGTCTCATCGTCAACTGATCAAGATGCCCAGGACTCTTCGCATCTGGGCGTGACAGAAAGCCAGCACCGCCAGTGAAATCCAATCGCCGCTCTCGCCGAGGTGCCATACTCGCCCTTACCCTAGCTGTGACTCTGCCAGCGTCGGCTGCCCTTGGTACCGCCACTTCGGTAGCCGCGCCTCGGTCGAACCCGATTGCGATAACCACCATCACAGGCAAGACCGTACGGATACCTGACGAGAAGCCCACTGCGCTCTTCTTTTTTTCGGTCGGTTGCGGCGAGTGCGTCGCGGGTGCAATTTCCATGGGGAAAGCCGCCGCGTCTGTCGGGAAGAAGGCCCAGTTCCTGATCGTAGACGTGGATCCCGGTGAACAGAGCGGAGTGATCGCCGACTTTCTCCGCGGCATCGGCCGCCCCGGCTTGCCTGCCGCTATCGACAAACGCGCGACGCTCACGCGGACTTACCAGGTATCTGCGTTGAGCACTCTGCTGGTTGTCGACCATACGGGAAAGATCACCTTCCGAGCCACCGACCCCAACCCCCGCCAGATCCAGACTGCTCTCGCTCGAGCGGGGGCGCGGTGAATGGGCTCCTTGCTCTTGCCTTTGCCGCCGGGCTCCTAGCTCCGATCAACCCCTGCGGCTTCGCTCTGCTGCCCGCTTGGGTGACCTACTCCCTAGGCGACCGTGATGCCTCGCCAATGCCGGTGCGTCTGGCCCGAGGCGCACGCGCCGGTCTGGCACTCACGATCGGCTTCGCGGGAACACTGGCCCTGGCCGGATTGATCGTCAGCGCCGGGGTACGGGCTCTCATCTCAGTTGCTCCTTGGCTCGGACTGGCTACCGGAATCCTTTTACTCGTACTCGGAGTGTTGACGATGTCGGGCAGCACGATACGTCTGCGCTTGCCCGCCATCCCGCCGCGACCTAGATCAACGAGCGGATCAACTGGACTCGCTCGAATGGTCCTCTTTGGTGTGGGGTATGCGGCTGCCTCACTTTCGTGCACCTTTGGCGTACTGCTATCGGTAATAGCCCAGGCTCAGGCGACTGCAAATTACACTGGGCTCCTTGTGGTCTTCGCCGCTTACACAGCCGGCGCCGCGGCAATTTTGCTGCTGGTCTCAATCAGCACCGCGGCCGCCAGTGCAACACTCACCAGACACCTGACCAAATTAGCCCGCCATGGTCACCGAATTACTGCCGCAGTGCTTATTGCCACTGGCGTTTACTTAACTTGGTATTGGTATCCCGCCGCAACCAGCGATCAGGCCAGAAGTGGCAACAGGCTGGTACACGCATCCGCCACCGCGAGTACCTGGATCCAAGCCCACAGCACGGTCATTGCTGCGCTAGCCACTGCGGCTGTCCTCATGGTCATTGCTGCCGCGATCCACCACCGTTTGAGCATCACTCGGCATTCCACATCAAATCAACCCGACTCAAGTTCCCAGACCGAGCACGGCACACTCGATCATGGCCAATCGGTTGCTACCGTCACTGCATCTACCGTCACTGCATCTCTGCTCGACGGCCCCGATTCCGGCAACCACCGCGACTAAACCAAGCCGACAGAGGCGGGAGTCGGCCGGCCTATCCGACAGCGGTATTCGGTCAAGGCGTCGTCCAGGACTCGATTTCAGCCTCGACGCCGGCAACGATCCCACCCAGTTCGGCCGGAGAAGCACCGGCTCTGGCTGCGATATTCAGACCGAGGATTGCCGCGAGTAGAAGATCGGTCCGTCGCTCAATCACTTCCGTGCCCGCTCCGCTATCCGTACGCTCGACAGCGGTCCGCAACGATGCACGGACTTGTTCCCGGTGTGTTCTGGTTCGGGCGGCGATGGCGGGGTTAGTTGGAGCCTCGTCGGCCATTAGGTTGACCATGAGACATCCGCGGCCATCCGCGGCCATCCAAGCACCAACATCTCGGACGAAGGTCTCAAGCGCGATCCGACCATCGAGGGTGGTGCGCAGCGGCTCGAGAAGTGAACTGTCAATCGCCGATTGGTATTGGTTGAGAGCTGCATCTAGAAGCCCGGCCTTGGACCCGAACGCGTTGTAGAGACTTGACTGCGTGATGCCGAGCTCGGCCTCGAGCTCTCGGGTCGTTGTGTTTCGGTAGCCCTTCCGCCAGATGAGGTTCAGAGCTTTCGACAGAACGTCATCGATCTCGAACTCCCTCGGTCGCCCGCTCTGGCTTATTACTGGGGGACTTATTACTGGGGTCGGCACACCCCCAGAATAGCGGGTTTTGTAGCGAGCGCTCGACAATTTAAGCGTCGAGCGTTAGATTGGGTTTTGTAGCGAATGCTCGATAATTACCGACGAAAGGTTCCTAACTGTGACGAAGCATGCACATCTGTCGACGCTTGGGTTGCTCGCAATATCCGAGGCTCCTGAGGATAGCCGTGCCCTACTTGAGATAGCCAAGACCCAGATGGGGAGAGTGCCGAACATGTATGCCGAAATGGCCAATTCACCGGGTCTGCTCGGAACCTACCGGTTCGGATACGACGAATTCCGACGCCACTCTGGATTCAATCCAGCCGAGCAGGAGGTCGTTTTCCTCGCGATCAGTCGCTTCAACGGCTGCACCTACTGTGTCGGCGTGCATAGCGTGATCGCCGACCGGAACAAGGTCCCAACTGAAATCACCGACGCCATCCGTGCCGGCGAACCTATCGGCGATGCCAAACTCCAGGCCCTAAACCAATTCACCAACCGGATGGTAGCGACTCGGGGTCGGCCCAGTGATGAAGAGTTGGCACAATTCCTGGCTGCTGGGTACACCGAGAGGCAGGCTCTGGAAATCATTCTGGCAATTGCCGTTAAAACGCTGAGCAACTACTCCAACCACCTCTTTGACACCCCACTCGACGAGGCGTTCGCCCACCGCGCCTGGACCGAGCCGACGGCGTAAACAGGCGCGTCGTGACTCACCAGGTTGGTCTCAGTAACGCTCGCCGCGGTCGTAATATGCCGGACCGGCCGCGGCGAGTCAGGCCACACATCGCCGCTGGTGTCCCAACCCAAATGTACTAAGGAGAGGCATGAACACCGATCTGAGTAGTTCAGAGCGTTCAATCGCTTCCGTCGCGTCCCGGCTACCTTCGGTCATTCTGTTCGATGTGAACGGAACCCTCTCGGACCTGTCACCGATGGGGCAGCGGTTCCTCGACGTCGGCGCCCCGGCCCACCTGTCTGCGCTCTGGTTTTCCACACTCCTCAGGGATGGGTTTGCGCTCACCGCCGCAGGCAGCACCGCACCATTTGTTCAGTTCGGTATCGGTGCACTCCGTGCCAGTCTTTACAAGCTGCCGCTCAACCGTACCGTCGACGAAGCGATCGAATACATAATGGGTGGCTTCGATCAGTTATCCGTGCACGACGACGTCAAAAACGGCATACCCGCCCTGGCTGCTCTCAACATCCGCCTTGCCACCTTCAGCAACGGAGCAGTCAGTGTGGCTCAACATCTGTTCGAGCGGGCAGGGATTGGCGAGTACTTCGAACGGTTGCTCTCGGTCGAAGGTGTCAGTGCTTGGAAACCAGCACCGGGTTCATATGCGTATGCGGCGCAGCAGTGCCACGTCAAACCGATGGACATGATGCTGGTGGCCGTTCACCCCTGGGACATCGACGGTGCTCACCGTGCGGGACTTGGTACTGCCTGGATTAACCGGACTGGAGCAACCTACCCCGACTACTTCGCCACACCGACACTCGAAGCGGCATCGGTCTTTCACCTCGTGCAGTTGCTGAGCAAGTAGACAGCCGCACTCTCGCACCTGCCATCGAGCTTAGGCGGTGAGGGGAAGAGATTTTGCCGTGCTCAGATCGCTTGGTCGCGAGACCACGGTCGGCGACATGTCTATGATCGGCAGCAGTTTTCGGAGCCCGATGTTTTCGACCGGGTCGAGGACGGAATGCTGCACGCACGCGGGCAGTAGGCGACCGGTCTCTGGGTGACTCATGGTGTACATGCACGCGCTGAGACGCTCCTGAGCCTCCCTAATCTTGGGATCATCACTGGCAATTCCCTTCTCCATGAGATCCCAGGCTGGGTTCACATCAGCGGCGTCCATGAAGTTGTGCACGACGAAGGTCTTGAACTGGAGCCTGGCCTTGCGGGCGGCATTGATGACGCGACATGTTCCGCCTGCTCGCTTGGTGATCCGTCGCGCAAGTGCGATCAATGGAAAGATGTCGCCTGGATGGGCAGAGAGTGCTCGCACAATCTTGACGGCGAGGATGTACTTGGGGGTGCCTCCGAAGATCATTCCGCCGAAGTGGTCGAGGAGCCGATCACGAGCGACTAGATCTCTTGGTTCGTCCGGGTCGAGCAGGGGGGTGAACAGTCCGTCGACACGCAGAACAACCGTCGATCGGTTGCAGCGCGGGTCGCCGAATTGCGTAGCCTGCCACGGCAGTTTCTGTCCTGCGCCCTTCTCAATCTCTCTCCAGACCGCATCAATCGTCACCTCGTCAAAGTTCTCTTGCCAACGGCGGTCATCACCGACGAACGCCGCGGGCTGAAACGACATCATGTCGAAAGGCATCTCAAGCACAGCACGCGTAACTTCACTCACCTGGTCGACGTTGGATGGAGTGACCGTCATGTTGTGCGCTAGATACGAGCTGACACCATGGTCCCGTTTAAGGTCAACGAACATGGCCGCAAAATTTGCACGGAAAGGGTTGAGCTCTGCCTCAGTACGTGGCCGCGGGATCCCTCGTCGACCGCGCATCAGGGAATCGAAGTGCACTGCAAAGGAGACTCTGTTGAATCGCAGTTCCCCACTCTCCTTGAGCACCAGATCGAGGAGGTAGGCGTAGTCGAAGTCCCCGTGGGTCATCGACATGGGCTCTCGGCCGTTCGCCCGCATCGCTAGCAGCGCGGCCGCATGGTCTGGCGCAGGGAGCAGACTCACTTCCCCGCCGATGAGTTGAGCGTGTGCACGGGGACCTCGAACTCTCCGCAGGTACTCCATCTGCTCGGTCACACCATTGATCGTGTGATTCCCATCGATCCGCACCTTGTTCGCGTCGGCCGAGTGGTAACACGGGGAACAAGTCAAGTTGCATTTGGGAAAGACGCCATGCGTGCCTTCGCATCCCACGGCACATCTGCCAAGCAGCTGGTTTGCAGTCTTAACATGCTCAGGCAACTCTGCCCAACGCCTATCAAGGGCGACTCGAGTCTCCGGATGGATCGGTCGGGTTCGCAACTCGAATTCACGAAGCACCGCAGCAATCGTCAAGGCAATCGCTTCCCAAGCGCTGGTGTCAAAAGTGCCGTGGGCAGCGACGGGCTTGGGGATACGGGCATTCGATCTCCTGATTTTTAATTTATGAACCCAGCGGGGAACACGTAAACACCCCAGGTCATTCCCATAGACAGAACTTCCCGCCTCGGGTTCGTCCTAGCCCACCCGGGGTCTGCTCCTCGACCGGCCGACACTGCCAATCGCCTGAAAGAGCAGAGAGGGCCGGGTGCCGATTGAGTTGATAAAAATCGTAGTGACCGACGCAGCCATAGCGATCATCGCCCACACCGGGTAGACCAGACCAGTGGCGGCCAGTGGCACCCCAATGCCGTTGAACGTGAAGGCCAGGCCCACGTTGACACGGGTTCGCCGGTAGGAGCGGTCGCTGATGTCGCGGGCAGCCATGACCGCACCAACTTCCTCACGGAGCAGCACGATGTCGGCGGATTCGACTGCTATGTCGGTGCCACCACCGGCTGCGATACCGACGTCGGCCTGCATCAGGGCGGGAGCGTCATTGATGCCGTCGCCGACCATGGCCACGCGCGTTCCATCGGCCTGTAGTTCACGGACAATCTCGGCTTTGCCCTCGGGGCGCACCCCGGCTCGGACATCGGTGATGCCTAACTGCTCGGCGACGCGGCGAGCGGCTCGTTCGTTGTCCCCAGTGACTAGCACTGGGTTCAGGCCAGCCGCGAGCATCGCAGCGACGGCCTGCCTGGCGTCTGTCCGGAGTTCGTCTCCCAGAGCAATCGCCCCAATTAGAGCCCGCTCAGCAGCCACGACGATCACGGTGTGTCCAGAGCCCTCCCACTCATTGATCCACGCGGTCAGCACGGAAAGGTCGATACCAGCCTCGATCAGAAACCCGGGTTGGCCGACCAGCACCTGTTTTCCGGCTACCTTGGCGCGAACCCCGGAGCCAGTTACTGACTTAAAATCTTCGACCACACTTACGGGGAGAGTGCGTTGTCGTGCGGTGGTGACGATTGCGCGGGCCAGAGGGTGTTCCGAGTTGCCTTCGGCCGACGCGGCCAGAGTGAGCACCTCGTCCTCGTCGCCATGGACGACCTTGATGCCGCGGACGGTGGGCCGACCGACGGTGAGAGTACCGGTCTTGTCCAGCACGATCCGACGCACCTGACGGAAGGTTTGGAACGCCTCTCCGGTGCGCATCACGATGCCGCGGTCAGCGGCCGCCCCAGTGCCACGGACGATTGCCAGCGGAGCAGCGATGCCCACCGCGCAGGGGTAGCCCATGACCAGCACACTCAGGGCAGCAAAGACTGCCCGCCGAACATCAGATTCTCCGGTCAGTGCCCAGGTGCCGCCCAACCAGCCGAGTAGCGCGAGCACGGAAATGGTGAGGATAGTGGGGGTATAGACCCGCAACACCTTGTCGACCAGGTGGAGGATGCCCGGCTTAAGCGCCCGGGCATCTTCGACGTGGCGTACCACCTGGGCCAAGAACCCTTCAGCTCCAGTCGCGGTAATCTCGATCAGCAGACTGCCGACACCATTGATCGCACCTCCAACGACGTCATCACCTGGACCTCGATCGGCCGGGATCGGTTCGCCAGTGACCAGGGCGAGATCGACTGCGGAGTGCCCCGTTCGGATTCGTCCATCCAGCGGGATCCGTTCCCCGGGTCGCACTCGCACCAATTGGCCGACTGCGATCTGTTCGACCGGCACCTCAGATTCAGCACCATCTTCGCCCGTTAGCCGGGCCAGATCCGGTTGCAGGTCCAGCAGCTTCTTTATCGACTGGCTGCTGCGGGTCTTGACCAGCAGCGACAACCATTCAGAGAAAATGTGGTAGTTCACTACCAGCACCGACACGGCAAAGAACGCCGCGGTCGGATAGTGGGGCAGAAGGTTGGTCAGCCCAATGGTGCCGCCGGCGATGCCAGCGAAGGCACCCACCTCTACCAGCACGTGCTGATTGAGGATTCTCCTACGTGCCGATTGATAGGCCATCCGCAGGATATGCGGCGCCACCCCGAGCAGTACGGCGACCGAGAGCAACCCGGCCAGCCACCCAATCACCGGTTCGGTGAGCACGCCGGTCGCGCGCAGTACGAGGACGGTGGCGCCTGGAACAACGATGCCCATCGCGCCTAGCAGTGCTTTGCCAGTACCGGCCGGACGGAACAGTGCATAAGACAAGGGCACCATCAGCACGACTACCGAGGCCGGCACCAGTATCGAGAATATTCCGGATACGGTGGCAATCAGACCGACCGCAGTCAGGCTCACCGATATGGCAGCCAGCAACCGGCCGCCTTCACGGGCTAGGTCGGCTTCCTCCTCCTCGAATGGGCGCAATTTTCGTGGGTCATACAAGTCATAGCCCACGTCGCGCAATGTTCGAAGGATCTTCTCCGGAGAGACCATGGCTGGGTCGTAGTCGACTAGCGCCTGCTCGTGGGTCAGGCTCACAGAAACGGTAGCTACCCCATCCATCCGGCCCAGTGCTTTCTCGATCGTGCCGGTGCAGAGCGAACAGTGCAGTCCCGCGATCCGGGCCCGGATCCGCTGATGACCGGGCGTGCTGCTTGGCTCGGACGCCCACAACTCTGAACTTTCTTTGATTGCAATATTCATTGGGCCACGTCCTGAACCACCGCATAGCCCGCCGCAATGATCCGTTCAACCAGCACACTCCGCTCGGTCATCTCCGGGCCGACCTGCACCTCCACCCGGCCGGTGGTGTGATCGGCAGTCACATCACGTACCCACTCCACCCGTCGCAGGACGGCGCCGATCCGCATCTCGCACCCGGTGCACGAGATGCCCTCTACCTGAAATATCAACGTCTCCATCAGAAGCCTTCCCCAATGCTTGACTTGTGGTCGATTTGTTCTACAGCACCCTAAAACCTTGCTCGTGGGGTAAGGTCAAATGTGGCCAGAGGACTAGGGAGGAGACCGAGATGGGGATGACCGTAGGAACCGCAGCCAGAACCGCAGGGGTGAGCGCGAAGGCGGTACGGCTCTGGGAGTCTAAGGGCTTACTGGCGCCTGCTGAGCGGACCGAGGCCGGTTATCGGATCTTCACCGACGACGACCTGGGCGTACTGCGATTCGTCCGCCAGGCTAAGGCACTTGGCTTCACCCTCAGCGAGATAAAGGACGTCTTGGACCTGCAGCGCCACGGGGCGACACCCTGTGCCCAGGTAATCGAACTCCTTGATGGCCACATCGCCCAGATCGACCGCACCCTAACCGATCTGCGCCAACTCCGCCGCTCGCTGGCCGACGCAAGGCAGATCGCCCGAGCGAGTCAACGTGACGGCGAGGATGCTGTGGTTTGTCGGATCATCGAAACCATCCCACCTACGACCTAAATCCGTAGTGTGACCGACCCCGGCCGGTACAACACGTTCGGATACCTCGCCGGTCAACTCACGGGCGATGCGCAAATTACCGCTGAAGTTCCCTTACGGACCTCACGAACTAACCGCAAATGTCTGTCCACCGAGGGATTCCACGACCGACACGGCTTAGCGTGGATGGCCGCGGCGAACGTGCTGCCGCCCGAACCGATGAGAACCAGGTCGAACCAGATCATAGAACTCTCTTAGTCATTACGGGGTGCGCAATATCCGCTCGGGCTCGTTCCATCCGTATAACCGGATGTTACGATTGATATCGTTCCACAACCTGAGGAGTGTCCAGATGCCTGCATCGACCGCGACCACCGAACCAATGCGTGCTCTCGTGCCAACCGAGCCGTCGATTGCTGAGGCTCTCGACCTGACCGTCAGCAGCACGCTGGTGCCACTCGAGGCCTCCGGCCGGCGGGTCATTGCGAAGTTCTTCCGAGCGGTCGGGGATCCCACTCGACTGTTGTTGTTGGAGTTCCTGCTCGCCCGCGAGCGGACGGTGACCGACTGCGTCGAGCATGTTGGTCTGGCCCAGTCGCGGGTGTCTTCGCACCTGGCGTGCCTTGCGGACTGCGGCTTCGTGACTGCGCGGCGGGACGGTCGTTTCACCCGTTATCAGGTGACCGATCGGCGAGTCGGCGAACTCGTCACGCTGGCCCGCGGCCTCGTCGCTGACAACGCCGCTGCGCTTGCGGCCTGTACCCGTGTCAACGCTTGACCGTGCTAACCCGCGAGGAGAATCTCATGTCTGACCATCCCTTCGGTGTCGGCGCCGCCTGCTGCGTCGGGGCTCCGTGGCTGCCCCAGTCCTCCAGCCGGACGCGAACCTGGTCATGAACCAACCAACCGCGCGTCATCGGCCCCTGCGGCGCGCCCGGTCGCAGGTCTTCCAGGTCCACGCCGACGGACCGCCGAATCCGGCTACCACACTGTCGCAGGGCCGGACTTGGTTGGCTGCGCATCTCAGTTACGTGGCATTCGGCACAGTGCTTCAGTTGTTGCCACCTTTCACCACCGACTTGCATACGCGTTTCCACGTCTCTACGAGCGATGCCGGGTTGGGCATGACTATGTTCCTGCTGCCGGTGCTTTTACTAGCACTGCCTGGCGGAACCTGGGTCGACCGACACGGCTGGCGCGGCGGCGCCCGACTCGGATTCGTGATTCTGACCGTCGGGACGGTGGCTGCCGGAGCTGCGCCTAACTTTCCGACGCTGTTAGCTGCCCGGGCACTCGGCGGAAGCGGTGCGGCATTCGTCATCATCAGCGCCCTAAAACTGCTGGGCGATATGGTGCCGGCCGCTCGACTCGGCGGTGCGCTCGGCGTGTTCGTCGCCGGGTTGCCGATCGGTACGGTGCTCGCATTCGACGTGATCGCACCACTGGCCGGCAAGCACAACTGGTCTGTGGCATCGCTGGTCGGCGCCGGTGTCGTCGCCTTCTGCGCGCTGCTCTTCACCTGGGCCACCGCTGGCGTGTCCCAGGAACTGGTGCCCCGACAGGCAGCGGTAGCTGCGGTTCGGCCAAGGCTGAGTGGCAATCCAGAACTGCGCCGGTTGTTGGCGTTGACGGCGGTCGGCTACGCGACGATCATCGCGTTCACCACCTGGGCACCGACTCGGCTAGCCAGCGCTGCACACCTGGGTGTGCAGACCGGTGTTGTGATCGCGTCGATCCTGCTCGCTGTAGACATCCCGTTTGCCCCGGCCTGGGGGCGGCTGTCAGATCGGTTAGGCCGACGCAAGCCGTTTCTCGTGCTGGCTTTCGTCGTCTACGCCACCGGCGCGGTCGCACTACTAGGGGTGGTACATGCCGATGGACCACGCACTTTTTTGGTGGCGGGCGTCGTAGCGGTGATGGGTATTGGTTGCGCGATGTTCCTGCCAGCCTCCCTCGCCGTTCTGCCCGATTTAGTGCCAGCCAGTCAGTTGGGCGGCGGCTACGGATTGTTGGTCTCGGCGCAAATGTTGGGCATGGCGGCGGGACCGCCGACGCTCGGCACGATTTTCACCCACGCGGGAACCACCGTCGGCATCGGGGTGATCGCCGGGCTCGCCCTGCTCGGAGTGGCGATCGCCACCCGGCTGCGATGCCGTTGAACTTGAGGCGACCGGTCGACGCGAACGTATCCGGACTGAAGCAGGCGCCACCGGGAAATCTCCAGACTCATCGGTAAATATGCCCTACGGGGTCTGCTCTGTTTGCATGAGGTCGGCTACGTGCAACTCGAAGCCCACAGAGCCAAACTGTTATTCCAAACCTTCGCCCATCCGCGTCCAGCGGACGCCATGGTGGACCTTCTCACCTGGCGCAGTCACATCATCAACACCGGTACCGACTCCTGCAGACTACGAACAACCCAACAAGCCTGGAAAACATAATCACGCCACAACTAACGGTAGCGCAGTAACCAACACCGGGTAGGGCCAAAACAAGCGGCGAATCCGGGGCCAAACGAAGTGGCTATTCCCACCCAAGTAGCTGCTAAATCTTCGACGCTCAATCCAGCTTTGATCGCGATCGTCGCGGCGTAGAGCAACTCGCCGCCGTGGTCGGCTATCACATGGACACCGAGGAGTCGGTGAGTTTTTGCGTCAGCCACCAACTTGATTGCACCCCGAGTTTCTCGATTGGCAGGTGCCCGAGGTACTTGATCGAGGTCAAGAGTTCGCACGTCAACATCAAATCCGGCATGCCGAGCATCTGCTTCGGTGAGACCGCTCCACGCAAGTTGCGGCGTGGAGAATACGACGTGAGGCAACCCCGTGAAGTCGATCGCATCCTTATTCCCGGTGATCGCATTACGAGCGGCAATCCGACCCGCATCCCCAGCTACATAGACATATTGCGGACCTGCCACCACGCCACCGGCGGCCCAAACATTTGGATTGCTCGTTCGCTGATTGGCATCCGTCACGACTTGCCCGCGCTCATCAAGATCAATCCCTGCTTTATCTACGTCAAGACCGCGAACGTTTCCACGCAGACCGGTCGCCACTAGTACCTGGTCACCTACCCAAGTTGATCCATCCGCGCAGCGCAAAACGATTCCCTTAGCCGTGTGTTCGATGGCAACTGCTTTCGAGTCGCAGCGAATGATCCCGTCATCAACAAGTGCTTTATCCAAGAGCGAAGTCAATTCAGGTTCTGCAGTTGGCAGCAGGCGTCCAACGAGTGTGACCCGAGACCCAAGGTGTGCAAAGAGTTGTGCTTGTTCAACCCCAACGAAACCAGCGCCGATAACGATGAGCCGTTCTGGAAGTGTTTGCAACTCCATCGCCGTTGTCGACGTGAGGTAATCAATCTGGTCAAGTCCAAGAATCTTCGGTATCTCAGATTCAGCACCTGAAGCGATGAGAATCGCCTGAGCCGAAATCTCACGATCTCCCACCATCAACGAATGATCATTCTTAAAGTGCGCCTCGCCTCGAATGATTTCAAAATCGTGACTTGTTGCCACGTCGACGTACTTGGCCTGACGTAATCGCGAAACGAGTTCATCTTTCTGAGCGATCAACGTGCCGGGGTAGATCGGCCCACTTGAGGTCGCGAGTCCGTAGATTGGATGATGGCGACTTCGCGCAGCGATCTCAGCGGCCGCGAGCAGAGTCTTCGACGGCACACACCCAACGTTGACACAGGTGCCACCTACATTGGGGCGCTCAATCAGGGCGACCGAGGCTCCCAAGGAGCGAGCTTCAATGCCAGCGGCGGAGGCGGCAGATCCAGATCCGATTATCAGCAGGTCGTATTCCATATCGCGATTAGACACCTTCCGGTACACTGTAAGGTCAAGGGGATTTAATCATGAAAATAAGTGAACTTGCGGCCCGAGCCGGTACCACCCCTAAAACCCTCCGCTTTTACGAAGAATCTTTGCTGCTCCCGGAGCCGACGAGAACCCTCAACGGTTACCGCGACTACGACGAAAGCGCGATCGCCCGAATACAGTTCGTTAAAGCGGGTCAGGCCATTGGACTGACGCTCGCCGAAATCAGAAACCTCATGAGCATTCGCAACGATGGAGCACCGCCCTGCAGCGCAGCGACTCATCTCCTTGATCAGCACCTAAAGACGATCACCGAACGAATCCGCGAACTCACGGTGCTCAAGCGAGACCTCGCTCAACTCAAGATTCGAGCCAGCAACCTAGATCCTTCAGAATGCCTGCCAGAAAGTGTCTGCCGCGTAATAAACCCTTGGCATTGAAGGGGATTGTCGAAATCCGGATCGCTTAGCTAAAGAACTCAGTTCGGGTACTCGGTAACTACATCGATGGCAAAATGTCGTGCCTCTTCTACGGCCTGCCAATCTTGGGCGGCCTTTGCGGCCGTCAGAGCGCCGTCATAAATGAGGGCAAGGCGTTTGACTCGATGGTCACTAATCTCCAGCCCTGAAATCGTGGAGATGTGTTCGTTAAGTGCGCTCCGGTATCGGTGCACGACTTCACGAACAGAGGCAATGTTTGGCCGTTCCACGACTGCATTGGTGAATGGGCATCCCTTGAAATCTGGAGCGCGCACGCCCTGTTCCAGCAAATCAAAAAGATGTTCGACGCGCTCGGGCGCAGATAGCGATGGATCATCGACGGCTCGGACGGACAGAATCCAATCCTCCAATCGACGCTCCAGGTAGGCGGCAACGAGGGCATCTTTGCCGGGGAAGTTGCTGTAGAGGGTCGCCTTAGCGACCTGGGCTTCCGCTATCACTTGATCAACCCCGGTTGCTTGGATCCCTTGTGAGTAGAAGAGCCGGTCAGCGCAGTCAAGGAGCCGCTGTCGAGCCGGCTCCGCCACCTTGGTTCTGTTCATGAGTTGACTTTACCAGAACGGTCTGTCTATTCTCTACAGACAGACCGTTCTACTCACTAAGGAGCACCATAATGTCATCGCCATTGAAAGTCGCAGTCGTTATTTATGAACCACTCTCGGGAGACAGCTCACGCGTCTACCGCGGACTCCGGACCGCTTTAGAGTTGCACGAAGCAGGTGACGACATCGTTCTGCTCTTTGACGGCGCGGGCGTGGAATCGCTGGCCGCGATCTCTGACGCGAAGAACCCAATGCACCCAATCCTTGAGGCACTCTCCGGTCGCGTTCGAGGAGCGTGTAGCTTCTGTTCCAATTCGTACAAAGTTGCAGAGACCATAAAGGAACATGGTTGGACGCTTTTAACCGACTACAAAGGTGAAGCAAGCGTCCGCACACTCCTTGCCGACGGCTACCAGGTTATAAATTTCTAAATTTATAACGCTCAGAGTCAGCAACCCCTCACGGGGCGCAGCCAGCAACAGAAAACTGGGAGAGCATCTGCGTCCTGTGAGTGGTTCATTGGCTTTATCCATTAGAGAAAGATCAAAGTGCCTGGGTGCGGCAGCGCTTTATTCTTTGCTGTTTGATCCAGAGCAGCCACAACTGCTCCTATGAAACTCCGATTCTGTTGGTACTTCGTAGTGCTGATGAAAACGAGCCCGGAGTGCGTACGACCCTGACTCGCCCACTGCCTATCGAGCAGTTGAAAATCGGCGATGTTGAGGGTGACGAGTGCGCGACTCTCAATTGTGGCCAACTCAAGTACGTCAGCATCCGTCATGGATCGTAAGTCTGCGTTTTCCGCAATGCCGTAGACGTCGTGACCCAGGTTACGCAATTGTTCTGCAATCTTCGCCCCGAGCATTTCATCAAGCAATAAGCGAGTCACGCCCCGAGCAAATCTCTGTTACGCGCGTGTACTTGTGCAATGTCAAACTCCACCTGATCTACGTACGCAATCAGCGCATCGATCTCTTCTGGGTAATCGCTTCGATAATCGATGGCGATGCGGAGCATGCGTTCAGTGACTCCTGAGTTTTCGCTGACCAAATCGACCAACTCCTGCTCGTCCAACTCCGGTTCGGCTTGTCGAGCAGAACGGACGGCTCTGATGATCTCCCAGATATCGGGGCCTCCCACCAGGAGTGCGCGGCGGCCAAAAGGTCCATCACGGAAGATGACGCCTGGGTGAACCTCCATTCGCAACCCTTCATCAACAAAACGCGACGCAGCAGAAGAACTGCTAAGACCTGGATGCCTAACGGAGTACTCAAGCAGCCGAGCGAGTACTCGCTCCTCAAACCGGATTGAACGGGGAGTCGTCATACACTACATTGTAGTTTTCTGTAGTGGTTTAGACAACTATCCTTACGGCAGAAGGTCAGCGCCACGTCAAATCACATGTGAGCCGAGCACTGAATGAAGACTCACACTCGTCCAGTCTGAGAACCCACTTGGCGCTCGTGGCACGCACGGGGTGGGATGAAAACCAGGTGGCCTGGGGTTAATCAACCGTGCAACGAAACACGGATGACTTCGACGCGGATGGCCATCAAGGAGACGACGAACTTCCTCTCGTGCCTCCAGCGGTCTACATCGCCCCCGAACGGGTTATGGCTGTCATGGCCGCCGAAGGGGGCGAGCGACTCCGCCACATGAATCCCATGCGGATCTTCCTTCTTGCGGTTCTCTCTGGAGGGTTCATCACGGTTGGGGCACTTTTCTCGGTTCTCCTCGCCACTGGCTCCACCAATGAAGGTCTCACCCGGCTGCTTGAGGGTCTCGGGTTCTCGGCTGGGTTCTTCTTCGTGATCTTGTCTCATGCGGTGCTCTTCACCGAGGCAAACGTCGCCATGCCGGCAACCGCAATCCGACACACAGCCCCCTGGCGGAGGATTCTCCGCTTCTGGGGGCTTGCCTGGCTCGGCAACTTCCTCGGGGCGCTTATCGTCGCGAATCTCATCGGCTACGCCCAGCACTACTCGCCCGCAGTGCAATCTCTGATCCGGGATGTCATCGCATCGAAGATGAGTTACCGGGAGGTCGGGGGTATCCATGGCTGGACCATGCTCGTCGTCTCCGGAATTCTCGCCAACTGGCTCGTGGGGATGGCAGCCTTCTTCGCAATGATGGGTCGAACCATCTTCGGCAAGTACATTCCCGTCTTTCTCGCGGTGACAACGTTCGTGGCGGCGAACTTCCAACACAGTCCGGCCAACATGGGCTTCTTCTCCCTCGCTGCGGCTCAGGGCGATGGTCCGGGTTGGACCGCCGCCCTGCTTTGGAACATCATCCCCGCCGGCATCGGGAACATCATCGGTGGCTCCGTACTGGTCGCGGCACTCATGTCGTACGCTTTCCAAACCCGAAAACTCACCTCTTGACCAGCGATATCGGAGATCACAATCAACGATGAGGACCATTGACATCGCGGACCTGCCAGTTGTGACGACTGAGCAGATGCGTGAGGTGGATCGAATCATGGTGTCAGAATTTGGCATCAGCCTCATCCAGATGATGGAGAACGCCGGACGAAGCCTGGCCCAATTGGCCCTCGAGCTTTACGCACCCAAGTCGGTCACCGTGCTGGCTGGCTCCGGAGGAAATGGCGGCGGCGGATTGGCAGCAGCACGTCACCTTGCCAATCATGGGATCGAGCTGGATATCGTGCTGGCCTTCCCTGAGGACAGGGCGAATGGAGCCGCCCGGGTCCAACTCCAAGCACTTCGCCGGATGGGCATTCGCATCCGCACCACGCCTGAATCGGGCCACCTACCAGATGTGGTTATCGATGCGCTCATCGGATACGGCCTGTCCGGGCCGCCCGTCGGCGTCGCAGCGGAACTGATCGCCTGGACCAATGAAGTACCCGCTCAGGTACTCGCGTTGGATGTACCAAGCGGCTTCGATGCTCAGTCAGGACAGGCGCTGGATCCGTGCGTCCGTGCGGACGCGACGCTGACGATCGCAGCGTCGAAGCACGGCCTCGTCGGCGAAGTGAAAGCTGGCCGCATCTACCTCGCCGACATTTCGGTACCGAGCGACATCTACCGACGATGGGGGTACCAGGGCGGCAACATCTTTGGGCAAGAGTGGATCGTGCGAGTGGTTGATGGAGCGAAGCAGACCAATACACACAGGCAGTGGAGCTGAGGGCCTTGGGGATGAGCACGCCTGCGCGCTGCTACGAAGCCACGATCAAAGCAACTCTCAAGAGCGCAAAAGACAAAGAGCACTACCGGGTTCGCCATGACAGCGTCGATCAATTCGGAAAGCTCTCACTGCGCAGGGCAGGCAAGATGCTTCGTGGTTCGTGCAAATGAATTTTCATGAGCGAAGCCACCGCTGGAGGTGAGCGAAGCCACCGCTGGAGGTGAGCGAAGCCACCGCTGGAGGTGAGCGAAGCCACCGCTGGAGGTGAGCGAAGCCACCGCTCGCGGAAAAAATTTGTGGAGCTGAGGGGATTCGAACCCCTGACCCCCTCATTGCGAACGAGGTGCGCTACCAGCTGCGCTACAGCCCCCAAAGGGACGTTCGCGAGGTTATCACTTCCAAAGGGTAGGGGTAAAAAGCCTTACTCGTTCGCCGCTCTGGCCGAAATCTCACTTGCCGCCGCATCCGCTGCGACTTGATCGAAAACCTCATCGCGCGAGGGGGCGATCGCAGCAAGGCGTGCGGCTTCTGCTGCTTGCTGATCCTGCGTCCAAGCACCTGGCTTGGTGAGATCTATGACTCGATGAGCTCGCACCGCTTTTGGTGCCGTCACATAAGTGGGAACTGGAACTTGCCCAGGCTGCCAAGCGCTTTCACCGCGGTCGATAACGTGGACGGTAGAGGACATCGGCGCAACCTCAATCACTGGCTCTTGAATCGACCTGGCGAAAGAAAGCGTCGAGGGCCGGAGAGAAACGTCGTGATTGTGGGTTGCTCGGACCGCTTGGCGGCGGGCAATCAGATCCTCGGACACCTTTGCTCTGCGGACGTACGCCACATAAAGGACGCCGCTGAGCAAGGGAAGAGCAATCACCCAAGGAGAAACAAGTCCAAACATCGCCGATCCCACCGTTAGAAGGAGCATCCCAATGATGGCGACGAAGTATTGCTGGCGCCGACGCAACATTGCTTTCCGTGCCTCCACACGCTCAAAGGTCGTAGGTGCGATTTCAGCGTCGGTACCGCGCGAGACGACACGCATCGCACTCCGGTACCGCTCAACCGAGCGCGATTCGCTCACTTCGTCGTGACGGCGAAGCCAAGAAGGAACGAAATAAGCGATCCAAATCACCGCTACTACGGCATAAATGATTCCGGACCCCACGATTGCTCAAGATACGTGGGATTCGATAACAATGCGCGCATTGATGTCGGTGTGTCGCAATTGTCGCGTTGTCAAAAAATATCTACTCAAATAAAACGTAGCAGAGATGATCACGCCATCCGTGATCTATGTATAAGAGACTTCTCCGTTCGCCCTCAAAAATGAAGCCGCATTTTTCAGCAACCCGTCGAGAAGGCTCGTTCTCTGGACGAAAATTAATTTCAAGTCGATGTAATCGAAGGCGATCAAATGCATAGCGAACGATCAAGTTCACCGCCGTCGGCACAATTCCACGTCCTGCATAACGTTCATCGATCCAGTAACCGATGTGTGCAGACCTGAGCGCGCCGTAGGCAATCCCACCCAGAGTTATCTGTCCGACGAGGATGCCGTCGTACCAAATAGCCAGCGGTGCAGCCGTTCCGCTCCGTGCCTGATCATCAAAGAATCGAACCATGGCACCGAAGGAAGGGATCTGCTCTCTCTCAGATTCCGGGGGCGCTCCTGCTTCCCACTTAGAAAGCCAGGAGCGATTTCGGGTACGCACCTCTTGCCAGGCCCGACGATCGCGACGACGGAGAGGCCGCAAAGTTATGGGCCCATCCGTAAGAGTTAGTGGCCAGCCGGTTGGCGGCTTCAATGGTCACCGCCACCGATTTGGGCAAGGGCGTGCGGCAGAAATGTCGCTAAAACAACGAGTGCATCACGAGCGGCCCCCGGTGACCCAGCGATATTGATAATCAAGGTTGAGCCAGCCAGACCCGCAACGCCACGCGAGAGCGCAGCATTCGTTACGCCATGACTAATTCCATAGAGCCGTAGTGCCTCTGCAATTCCAGGAATCGGTCGAGTCAAAAGTGGGAGGGTGCTCTCAGGAGTCAGGTCAGTTGGCGTCAAACCAGTTCCACCAGAAGTAATGATGAGTTGGCAGTCGGCGGAGATTCCGGAACGAAGCGCGGCTGCTAGCGGCTCACCATCATCGACGACTTGCGCAGTGCCAACTTCGAGTCCAAGAGCACGCAACCCTTCTACCAAGACTGGTCCGCTGCGATCTTCGTAGATACCAGTCGATGCTCGATGCGAGGCGACGATCACTAGCGCCTTCATGGCCTTAGCCAATGTCCACTCTTTCCGCCGATCTTCTCATCCACCCTAACTTCGACAATGGTGGCTGCAGGATCGATTGATTTCACCATATCTATCAAGGCGAGCGCAGCAATGCTGACCGCTGTTAGCGCCTCCATCTCGACACCGGTGCGATCGGCATTTTTGACTGTGGCCCGGATATGGACTGAATCGTCAGCAACCTCGAGTTCAATACTGACGCTATGCAATGCAATTGGATGCGCCAGTGGAATCAAATCTGGAGTTCGTTTGGCCCCTTGGATGCCGGCGATTCTCGCGACTGAGAGAGCATCCCCCTTTGGCACTGAACCATCCCGTAAAGCGGCGATAACCTCTTTAGAAAGGCGCACGCTGCCGCTTGCAATCGCGGTACGAAGGCTCACTTCCTTACCACTGACATCGACCATATGCGCTTCGCCTGCTTGATTTAAATGCGAGAAACTCATCTCATGCCTCATCCAACATCATTACGAAGGCCGAGTCGCCAACGCCGATCTGCGTAACTTCTTCAGGAACAACGATCAGAGCATTCGCACGGGCAAGCGCGCCTAGCATGTGCGAACCCTGACCTTCAACTGGGGTAACTACATAACGACCATCGATGACCTCGATGATGGCGCGAAGGAATGAACGCTTTCCTTTAGGCGAAGAGAGAGCTCCTTGGCACAGGGCGCGCACAATCGGGCGACTGGTCTGCTCGAGCCCTAACATCCGGCGAATCATGGGGCGCACAAAGACTTGGAAACTCACATACGCACTAACTGGATTCCCTGGCAGGGTCACGATCGGAGTGTCATCTGGACCGATGGTGCCAAATCCTTGCGGCATCCCTGGTTGCATAGCAACAGTCTCAAATTGCATCGTGCCAATATGTTGCAGTACTTCTTTCACGGTGTCGTATGCGCCTTTGCTGACTCCACCAGTTGTCACTACCAGATCTGCACGGACGAGTTGATCTTCGAGCATCCGCATGAATCGATCGGGGTCATCACGGATGGTCGCAACCCGGAAAGCTCGGGCGCCCGCCTCTCGCGCCGCGCCGGCGAGCATCCACGAATTAGATTCATGTATCTGGCCCGGGGCAAGGGGCAGACCTGGCTCTATAAGTTCATCCCCAGTCGAGAGAACGACCACACGTGGATGTGGGTGCGTAGGCAAGCGAGCAAGACCGACCGCTGCTGCAATTCCAATCTGCGCCGAGCGAAGGCGTACCCCGTTCTGCAAGATGAGCGTGCCACTGACGATGTCACTGCCCTTCATCCGGATGTTCTGTCCAAGAGTTGGCGATCGAGTGATGGACACCGTCTCAGTCCCACCATCGGTCCACTCCACCGGTACGACTGCATCGCACCCGGGCGGGATCGGCGCGCCGGTCATGATGCGAACTGCGCGGCCCTTCACGACCATCGGAAGTAGAGCGGCACCAGCAGCGATATCCCCATCAACGGCAAGCTCTATCGGTACTGATTCACTGGCATCGCGCAAATCAGCGCACTGCACCGCATAGCCGTCCATGGCCGAGTTATCCCAAGGTGGCAGGTTCACTGATGAGTAAACGTCCTGTGCCAAGGTTGCGCCATGTGCTTCGAGTAGATGCATTTCAAATGGACGGAGGGGCTCTGCGAGTGCGAGTAAATCCGCCAGGTGTTGATCAACGCTCTTCACGGATAAATTCCTTTAACCATTTTAAGAACTCGGGACCAAGATCGTCTCGCTCTGCGGCGACTTGCACGATTGTCTTCAGGTATCCCAATCGATCACCTGTGTCATAACGGCGGCCAGTGAAAAGAACGCCGTGTACCGGCCCGCCGCGATCATCACGCTGAGCGAGCACCGCCAACGCATCCGTCAATTGAATTTCGCCGCCTCTTCCTGCCGACGTATTCTCGAGAACTTCAAAAACCTCAGGGCCGAGCAGGTAGCGTCCAATGATGGCGTAATTACTTGGTGCCTCAGATGGTGGGGGTTTCTCCACCAGGCTAGTAACTCGGACGACATCGGGTGCTGAGAGATGTTCAACGCCCGCCGCACCGTAAAGTGAAATCTCACTAGGGTCGACTTCCATCAACGCAATCACGCTTCCACCGAATTCGTGCTGAACTTCAAGCATTCGCGGCAGAATCGCATCGCGCGGATCGATGAGATCATCGCCGAGCAAGACCGCGAAAGCTTCGTTACCCACGAAACGAGCGGCAGTGAGGATCGCATGACCCAAGCCTTTTGGATCTCCCTGGCGCACAAAATGTACCGAGGCTAACTCGGTTGCGGCGCGGACTAACTCCAGCCCAGCCAGGTCGCCACGCTCGAAAAGCCGCTCTTCCAACTCGACAGCACGATCAAAGTGATCTTCAAGTGGCCGCTTGTTGCGCCCAGTGATCATCAGAACATCCGATAGCCCAGCTGCGATCGCCTCTTCAACTACATATTGGATCGCTGGTTTATCGACGACTGGGAGCATCTCCTTTGGTGTGGCCTTCGTGGCCGGCAGAAATCGAGTGCCCAAACCCGCAGCTGGTATCACGGCTTTTGTGACCCTTGATGTACTCATATCCGAACTTTAGTCGGGAAAGGTGCGACGATCTGGTCCGTGAGCATTAAGTCTGAAATCAGAAGCAGTGGCCGTGCCTCCCGAGCACTCAAGCCGATTGGAGATGGTCGCGCAGCAGCGCACCTGCTACAGACTCCTGAACTACTGGCAGCTAAGACGATTAGCGCCTACTGGGGCACTGATCATGAGCCAGCACCTCAAGGTATTTTTGCTCAATTGCACGATCGTGGCATTACGATCCTCCTCCCGATCGTCAATGCTGATTGGTCGCTCGATTGGGGCGTCTTCGAGGGCCAAGACTCTCTGATCGAGCGCAGGGGCTTATGGGAACCAAGTCAAGCCCTGGGACGCGAGGCCATCGCTAAGGCAGATGTGGTGATTGCTCCTGGGCTCCGAGTAGATCATCGTGGCGTCCGCCTAGGCCAAGGTGCTGGCTGTTATGACCGCGCTCTAGCAATTGCGTCGCCAGCAGCATGGGTAGTTGTACTTCTGCACGATGGTGAAATTAGTGACGACACGCTTCCTGAAGAGCCGCATGATCGCCGGGTAGATGCCGTTGCCACTGCCAGTGGGATTATCCGTTTCGACCCTCATCACGCCTAGCCAGAGCAGCCAGATGCGCGTTGTACTTTGCAAGTTCGTCCTCTTCACCCCTTGCTACGGCCCGATCTGAAGCCCGATCGATCCGCTTCGCCTCTCTCGCGTCATCTCGGGTCCATTGGATGAAGAGGGCAACGAAAGCGATAATGATCGGCGCCTCACCCATGGACCAGCCGATGGCACCTCCGGTGTGTTGATCGGTGAGCAGATCGGTCCACCAAGGTCTTTGCAATGCCGCAAAATATCCACCGTCTAAGAGGCTAGTCGTCGACATGATTGCGATCGAGAAGAAGGCGTGAATACTCATCGCACCAAGGAGCAGAACCATTCGGACCAAATGTGGAATGCGACGCGGAGACGGATCCACCCCGATGATCAAGTAGAAGAAGAGAATTCCCGCAGCCAAGAAATGAAAATTCATAAAGACATGCCCAATATGCGAGCGCATCAAGGTGCCAAAGATCGGTGTGAGGTAGAGAGCGAAGAGCGATCCATCGAAAACAATTAGGGCGACGACTGGATGAGAGTAGAACCGAGAAACCTTTGAATGGATTGCTGCGTTGAGTATTCCTCGGGCGCCACGTTCACCAGGGTGTCCACCTGCGGGCAAGGCACGCAGAGCCAGAGTTACTGGAGCCCCCAAGACGATCCCAATTGGTGCGAGTGTCACTATCGACATGTGCGAGATCATGTGGAACGAAAAAGCAAAGAGTGCGTACGCGCCCAAACCTCCGCTCGTTGAGTACGCGAAGACCATAAGACCTAAACCAAAAGCGATACTACGACCAATCGGCCAGCGATCACCCCGGCGGGAAAGTCTACGAACCCCTTGAAAATACAGGATCGCGGCTATCGCCACGAAGGCAAGGGCAAGCGCATCAGGGTCGAATCTCCAGAGCAGGTTTGAAAGTGTTGGGGGCGGAAGCATTGGACTTCCGACGATCTGCACCGCGCTTGGATATGCGATTGGTACTCGGGCGATAGGTGGCGGGGTCTGAGCGAGAGCAACAGCAAGCCCAACCGTGGTGAACATCGTCGCAATTTCAACTGATATCAACCGGATAAAGGCGACTGTATCCCCTTCGAGAACGCGTGACTTGATCACTCGCCGGTGTCCGATCCCGATTGCGACGAGCAAGGCTAGTGCCAAAGCTTTGGCCAACATGATGGCTGCATATTTAGAGGCGAGCCCATGGATCGACCCGACCCGAAGCCATGCACTAATGACACCGGTGACGGCAATGGATACAACACACCAAATGGCTAGCACGCTAAATCTCGGTACCGCCGTAACGAGCGAAAGTTTAGATCGACGCATAACGACTAGGGCAAAAACCCCACTTACCCACAACGCACTCGCAACAATATGAATGACGATGGCACCAGTTGCCAGGCGGTGATGCCCAGCCCCTGCAGCATGAGACTGGATAGCAGGCGGTATAAAGATCAGCAATGAAAGCAGAAGTGCCACGGCTGCGCCTCGTACCCGATATGCGAGTGCACTCACACCCATCAAGAGCGCAACAATCAAGAATTGCCAGAGCATGGCGTTGCCCTGCGTAGTCTGGGTTGAGTACGAATAAATTATTGTAAAATTAAGCGCGTCACGAAATGGGATTCCGATTTCATAGGCAGTCTTAATAATCATCAAAAATATGTTGATCGCAATCCAAAGAATGGCAATCTCTGGGATCTTGCGGATGAACCGAGTGGCCGAATCGCCGAGTGCACCCTCCTCATCAACAAAAAAGAACGTTGAAGCAAGCGAAAATCCAACTAAGGCAAACTCCGTGAAGAAGTTCGCCAACGTAAGAAGTGGCACCAACCAACCAACAGCCAGCCCCGCATCAGGCAGACCAGGCGCAGCTCTCGTGGGAGCGCCACCCCCAAACAGAAGCGCGATAGTCAGTGCTGCGAAACCTAGTAGGACGGCCGCCAGTAAATGTAAATAACGTCTTTTCATCCCATAATCACCCATGGTTACGGCGTGAGCCGGCGACCCGACTTCCAATAACGATCAGGATCAGCGCGACAAGCAATAGGCCGACACCGCCACCTTTTAACCTACCGAGAAAAGTCGAGTTCTGTTGCGGTGGAGATGCCTCACTTGGTGTCGGTGAAGAGGTTGCAGTCGTGGGGCTGCTAATGATACCAATCAGGGTGAAGGTGTAAGAGCCGTTGAGGTTCTGGCCGTCGGAGAGAATCAATTGGTAGGTGACGGTATAGAGACCAGTCCTGGTCAAAGTCTTGACGCCAACCAATGCGGTTGCTCCGCTAATTTGAAGCGAGCCGTCATCGACGCGGGTCCCCTCTGGTCCAGTGACCAGTAACGAGTTGCCCATCTCGGCCAGAGCGCCATCAGCGGTAATCGTTATCTGAGTGGGCGCGGTGGTCACCATGGCACCGGCGGCGGGGCTCGAATTCACGAGCGTTGCCGCTAGAGCGGCGTTAGCGCTGGTCAGGGCCGAGAATAGGACGAGAACCAAGGCCAGAGCGCGATAGGAACGCATGTACCCATCCTCTCACTTAGAATCTCTACCCTGACCCCAGCCAAGGAGCTTTTCGAAAGTGCCCACTTACGAGTACGCCTGCACAACGTGCGACCACACCTTTGAGCAGGTGCAGTCGTTCTCCGATGCCTCACTAACGACCTGCCCCGAGTGTGGGGGCGCACTTCGAAAACTCTATGGCGCAGTCGGGGTCGTGTTTAAGGGTTCGGGTTTTTACCGCACAGATTCACGGAAGGCGGAGTCGAGCAGCACTCCGAGTATGGCGAGCAAGAGCGATAGTTCAAGTGCCGCGAGTAAGAAAGAAACGTCGAGCACACCAAGCCCAGCCAGCACACCTGCCGCCGCCTCAGCTTCGGCATCCACGTCGACGAAACCATCCACCACGGGTTCAACTGCCTCTTAATCACCGGGTCGAGGATTCGGCCATTCTCCATAATTTCCTAGAAATTAGCGAGGCTTGGCTCTAAAGGTCGTGGCGATTTGAGGTAGTTCGCTAAACGGTTTTGGGTAGAACACCTTCTGTGCTTTTTCAAACATGCGAGGGAGCACCTTTGCCATCGCGCGAACGTCGCCGAGCGCAGTATGAGCATCCTCAATTCGCTCGTTGTAGCTCGCAACAACCGTTTCTAACTTGTAATTCTTCAAGTTTAGAACTTGTCGCGAGAGCCAAAGCGTGTCGATCGCAGGCAGTAGTGGAAGGGAAACGCCTGAGATTTTGAATTCATTTACCAAGAAGTTTTCCTCGAACTTGGCATTATGCGCTACCAAGATTGAATTTTGAATGATCTTCAAAATAGGGCCAGTTGCCTCGGCGAAAGTTGGTGCGCACTTGAGCATTGATAGGGTGATGCCATGAATATCAGTCCGCCCGACATCCGTATCCATTGGGTCAATGAGGGTGCTGAACTCTTCGATAATTTCGCCATTTACCTTGATTTTAAGAATTGCGATTTCTAAAATTTTCGCGTGGGGCGGATTGAAGCCGGAAGTTTCTAAATCGATTAGAGAATATGATCCATCAAGTTCGAATTTTCCTTGATATGACCCATAGGCGAAAAGTTTTCCAACTTCACCGGGTTGAGCGAATTTTGGACCTTCGTATGTAGGCATCGGTTCGGATTTGTTCCCGATGAACCATGCCATGGGCAGTCTCCCTTATTCCTTAGCCAAGGTATGCATTGCCTGAGCCATCTGACGGATCTACCCAAGTCATTCCAAATTCATTCCACGCTTCACCATAAACTCCACCTCGGAGTTCATGCTAATGGGGATAATTTTCTTACTCGGATTGTCATTCAACCAGACTCGAAAAATTTCATCTACAAATCCTTGTCCAACAGATTCGACTTTTTCAAAGTCCAATTGGATTTCTTCAAATTTTCCGAGCCCCGAAAGCAATCTTCGAGCTTCACTTCGAGAAATGAAAGTAAGCCCTGTTTCGAATAACTTTACCACGGGACGAGTGCGTACAAATTCATGATCCACCGTGAATTCCTTAAAAAGGGAGGTCAAATCACGCTTAGTGTTTACCTCAAGTCTGCAAAAGACTCGAGTGCCTCTTCGGCTCTCTTTTTTGGAGACACTGAAATCACTTATAAGATTGTCAACGTTCCATTGAATACCGTCAGATGACAACTCAAAAATGTCTACGGCCTTCGAGGTGAAGAAAATCCCCTCGCCAGTATGACCTTTTGGAGCAGTTGTTCGCTTCCCTTTGGTCAATTCCCCCACGGCCTCAAAAACATTTTGCAATTTAAATTCGATCATAATCTTAGAAAAGACTCCGCATCCGTCATCAATGATTTCAAAGGCCCAGGTCTCCGGCTTTTTGAAGAATTTTATAGTTGCCGTAGTTCCTTCTGAGTGCTCAATCGCGTTGTTAAGCATTTCATTAAAGGCATACGGAAATACGCCACCAGCGCCACAAGTAAGATCGAGATGCAGGTCTGCGACAACCTCTTTCCAAACTTCATGTTCTTGAAGATTCGCGAGAGGGAACTCTTTTCCCCAATTTGCTGTTGCTAGTTTGTTGGCCTTGGCCGATGTCCGCGAAGGGTGGCGAGCCTTGGATCGAACCTCCAACGCATTTTGAACGTCGGAGATATTGAATAAGCGCTGTCCTCCTGCCGTCCGTGCAACAGGAATTTCCCCGTTATCGGCAAGACGTCGAAGGGTGTTGATATGCAGGCCCACGCTGTTGGCGAGCTCGCCGACTCGCACTAGATTTGACATCAACTCACCTACCTCGTTAGCTCCAGAACCTCACCATTCCAATTATGAGGTGCTGGCCAAAATCTACCATTTTTAGTGAGGTATTAGGAGGCAGCCTCTCTGAATAGTGAGGTTTTTGGGATAAACCTCACTATTCAGAAACTATGGCCCCGATGAGAGCCAACAACCTCTTTACGTCTAAAGCGGATAGTTTGATCACTCAGACCAGCTCCATCCACGTCGGCGAAACCATCCACCACGAGTGCTACCGCCTACTGACACTCTGGGGGTTTCTACCCGAACCTGCGGGGCATGCGTGCAAATTCTCTGAGACCATCCATTCCTAAGCCATTAAAAACTTTAGCCAAACTCGTCAATGAAACAGATAGGGCGAGGGTCAATAGTGCCTTCGCTCTTTTATCACTAAGGCGAAGGATGATCGCAGCCCTTCTGGGAATTCTGGGTGTCTTGGTTCTAGTCGGAATGTCACACGGAGCAGGTAGCGCAAGCGTCAAGACTCTCGTCGCAACTACCGACATCGCTTCGGGTGAAGTGATAATCAGCAAAGACGTAGCGTTACGCGACTTACCAATTCATCTGGTGGCGGATGGTTCATTTCACGGGATAAACGGTGCCGTTGGTCAAATTGCGGTCGGAGCCATTAGGCGTGGCGAAGTGATCACTGACGCTCGCGTTGTGGCGCCTTTGTTGCTTGGCGAGAGCGGTCTGGTGGCAATCGCGATCACCATGAACGACTCGGCCAACGCGCAACTTGTACATGCCGGCGATCGCGTTGACGTACTAGCGGGCCAAAGTGGCGCTAGTACCGGTAACGGCGCAACTCCCGCACGATTTGTGGCAAGCGATGTCGAAGTTCTGTCAACAAGAGTCCACGAATCAAACGGTGTTGTAGTGCTGGCCGTCTCCACCACCGACGCACAGGCTATCGCCGGAGCAGATGATCGAATTACCTTGGTAATGCGCGGTTCATAATCGGCCGCGACTACTCCTCGTGATGTGGCGGGACATCCTCTAGGAGTTCCTCCTCGCGAGAGAATTCCTCATCTTCTTCGTTCCAACCCGCGTCGGTATCGTCGCCGGTCTGTTCTGGAAAATATTCACTCATCTCACTAAGCCACCTTTCCATCCATAACGAGTGCAAATCGGATCGCATCAAGGAATGCTGGGACTGCCAACTCAGAGATGTGACCTTCCAAGATCAGCGTTGCCATGCCGTGTACGGCCGTCCAGCAGAGAATTTCGCCATGTTGGCGGGCCTCGGAGGAAATAGCACCGACGCGCTCAAGATCATCTAACGCTTTCACCAGGAGCGTGCCAGCCAATCCGGCTTCGCTTAGATCCATTAGATTGTCGCTGATCGGACTTACGCAATACGCGCCAAAGGCGAGCCGGAATAGATGCGGTTCGTTTCGGGCGAAGTTGATGTATGCCATCGCAAGAGCACTCAAGCGCGCTTCGACCGCCCGTCGGTCGTCACCTGAAACGCTGTCGAAGGCCTCCTGCATCCGCTGGCCGAATAGTTCGAAGACCGCGCCACCGGTGGCACCAAGGAGTGCATCTTTATCTGGAAAGTAGTGATAGGCCGCACTCGGACTGACATTGAGTGTGGCCGCCACACCTCGGAGGGAAATCTTCTCCGCCCCGACCAGACGGACCTCTTCCAGCGCGGCTCCAACAAGGGCGGCTTCGAGGTCGCCGTGGTGGTAGGTGCCCTTGCTCATACCCCTATTCTCGCACCTAACTTGACACTGTTCAAATCCCTCTGGCAGAATCTTTACGATGTTCAGATCAAACCACGACGTTGGAGAGAATCAAATGTTCGCAAGACTCGGCCACCTAGCCGTACGCCGCAAAATGTTGGTTGTAATCGCATCGGTCTTGATCGTGGGTGCCGCAGCTGGCGTCGGTTCCCTCCTCTTTGGCCGCGTCTCCAGTGGTGGGTACAGCGATCCTGGAAGCCAGTCAGCCAAGGTATTCACCTATCTCCGCGACACGCTGGGTGTAAAAGATCCTGGAGTCGTTCTGATCGTCGACGGTGGGAAAGTCAACGCCAACGAGATTGCACCAACCGCTCTTAAGATCGAAAGTGAAGTTAAGAGCGAGAGTGGCGTCGAGCGAACCCTCTCCTACTGGTCGGCCGGTAACGCGCCACAACTTGCGAGTAAGGACGGCAAGGCGGGCTACATCTTCGTCTACCTGACATCGACGCAGATGGATAAGGCAACCAAAATCGCCTCGACTCTGCAGAGCAAGTACGACAAGCAGATCGACAACGTGCGGGTCTATGTGACCGGCTACTCTGTCTTCGCACATAGCGTCAACACCCGAATCTCTAAGGATCTAGCCAAGTCGGAATCGATTGCAATTCCCCTTACCTTCATTGCTCTTGCCTTCGTCTTTGGCGGGCTTATCGCTGCGGGCATGCCGCTGGTTGTAGGAATATCAGCGATTCTTGGTTCGTTTTTCTTGGTCTGGCTTATCAGTCTTGCCACCGACGTGAGCATCTTCGCGCTTAATTTGATCACAGGTCTAGGACTTGGGCTTGGCATCGACTACGCATTGTTGATCGTCAATAGATTCCGCGAAGAGTTGCACGCCGGCAAGAGCGTTGAAGAATCTGTAGTGAAGACTATGGATACAGCTGGCCGCACAGTCTTCTTCTCCGGGCTTACCGTGGCCGTGACGCTTGGGTCATTGGTGCTTTTCCCTCAGTTTTTCTTGAAGTCGTTTGCCTATGCTGCCCTCGCAGTCGTGTTCCTGGCAGTTGCCGGTGCTCTTACAACTCTCCCGGCGCTACTTGCGATTGCAGGGCCACGAATCGATAAGTACGTCGTGCGAAAAAGCGCCCTTACCCCCAAAGAGGATGGCCGCTGGGCTACTACTGCTCGTTTCGTGATGAAGCGGCCGGTCGCCGTTATCGTCGGGGTACTCGTTCTTCTCGCTATTATCGCCGCACCCATACGAGGTGTCGCCTTTTCACAGGTCGATGATCGTGCGCTGCCCAAGAGCGACAAGGCGGCAATCGCCGCTCAAGTGCAACGCGATCGCTTCCCCGGTAACCAAGCAAATCCCATCGAAATAATAATTCCTAAAGCCTCCAGTCAAGGCGCTGCGCTTGCGACCTATTCGACTGATCTGTCGAAAATCTCAGGCATCATCCAAGTAGCGCCACCGATCATCACTTCTGACACTGCCCGAATCCAAGCAATTTCCAGTGTCAGCCCACGGACACCAGATAGCGAGAAGCAGATCAACGCGATTCGCGCAATCAAATCGCCGAACGGAACTCTTGTCGGTGGCGTTGCTGCAGATTACACAGATTCACAGAGTGGAATTGCGCGCACCCTCCCCTGGGTCTTTCTCTGGATTGGCTTGAGTGTTCTGATTCTGCTCTTTCTCTTCACTGGCTCGATCATCCTGCCAATCAAGGCAATCCTGCTGAACGCGATCTCACTAACCGCCATGATCGGCGTGCTGACTTGGATCTTTATTGACGGACACCTTGCCAGCCTTCTTGGCGGGTTCACACTGACTGGAACGCTTGACACATCCACGCTACTGCTCGTCGCGGTATTGACCTTCGGGTTATCGATGGATTACGAACTCTTCTTGCTCTCCCGAATCAAGGAAGAGCACCTGGCGGGTGCAAGCACAATCGATTCGGTCGCAACTGGGCTTCAACGCTCGGCACGCATCATCTCAGCGGCTGCTGTCCTGCTGGCCATCGTCTTCGCTTCCTTCGTGACAAGTGGTGTGACATTAGTCAAGATGATGGGTTTTGGCGTTGCCTTTGCAATCATCCTTGATGCCACGATAATCAGAGGCTTGCTCGTTCCCGCGCTGATGCGTTTATTTGGTGAGGCCAACTGGTGGGCGCCGAAATCGCTCAAGCGCTTCGCGATCAAGCACTAACTAGCCCTTGCGCATGCCAGACTTGAATATGTGACTGCACTACTTGTCGGCCTGCTGGTTGGCGCCTGCATGGCGCTCTTCGGTGCGGGCGCGGGGAGTATTACCATTCCACTTGCAGTTCACTTGATGCATCTGCCTTATCGCACTGCAGGAATCGCGGGCCTAGTAGTGGTCCTCTCATCCGGCATAGCGGTGGTACTCATAAGTTCTCGAAAACGACTTGTAGATTTTCGCGCTGCCCTTCCCTTTCTCGTGCTTTCGGCCCCAACCACCCTTATCGCTGCTCGGTTGAGCAGGCACGTAAGTGATCGCTCAAGCGCACTTCTTCTTGCGGCCTTACTCATTTCGGCATCGATTGTTTTCTGGTTTCGACACCAAGAAAAGAAAGTACGACATGACATCATTCGTGGTTCGCTAGGTGCTATTGCCGCAGGCGGCACGTCAGGCATTCTCGGTGTTGGTGCCGGATTTGTCGTTGTCCCCGCACTGCGTCTTGCAAGTGGCTTAACCATCGCCAAGGCCGTCGCAACAAGTTCGTTAGTACTTGCCGTCAACTCGATTGCCGCGCTCATCGTGCGGCATAACGAGGCCAAATCAATCGCATCACTCTGGCTGTTAGCGCTCGCGGCCATCGTCGGCGCAATCTTGGTTGGGAGTGTCTCGCACCGCATTCCCGCCAAGCTACGCCACCGCGGGCTCTCGATCTTGCTGATGGGCTTTGCGATCGTGACTTTGATCGACGCACTAAACAAGTAGGGGGCAAGCCAGCACCGCTAAGCAAACCAGGGTGTGTCCCCGACCAGAATTGAACTGGTGGCCTACCGCTTAGGAGGCGGTCGCTCTATCCGACTGAGCTACGGGGACGTCAGAGTCCAAGGTTACTGGCACGACCGACTAGCCTCGACAGACTCCACCGTTCATGATCTCATCAAGTCATTTTTTCTTAGCTGGGTCGTCGACTGGACCGTCGAACTTCGTGATCTCTTCGACCACCGCGGGTGGAGCCGACTCTAACTTGATTAGCCGTTCGTCGGTCCCGGGCAGCGCTCGTAGGAGCTCATCCAGTTTGTGTTGTAGAGCGACCTGTTGGCGAGTCTGTGTATGTTGAATGACAAAGACTATTACAAGGGTGATGGACGCGGCCACGGCCCCGAACCAGACCAAGAGTGCGTCCCCCCGCGTGATCAGCATCGCGGTGACGATGACGATCATGCTTGCCACCGCGGCCATCCCTGTGGCGGCGGTACGTGCCGACCAATCCTGCAGGAGGTGGACCACGCGGCTGCCGCGGGTACCACCTTGCGGGCGGGTCACCTGATGGTCAAGCTAATGCCGAGCAGGACAAGCGGCCACAGGACGATCGCCAGAAAAGCAGAGAAAAGGTGCCCCACCGTGTTCAGATGCGCCAGATAGCCGTGCTGTGATGCGACCAGCACGCCGACAACTAGATAGACAATTGGGAGAATTCGACGGAGCATGACGCTTACACCTCACGGATAGAAAACCGTGCAACAACCAGGGGGTCACTGCGAATGGGATAGATCCTGGGTCAGTCCGACTCAGATCAGCTGAGGTCGTCCCTGGCCTCTCCACTAACCTCGGTCTGGGAGGTTGCGTTGGTCGAGCTAGGGGTCGACCCGCCGGAACTGACGCTACGAGACTCGATAATCGTGCGCCGCTTTCGGGGAGCGAGAACTACCATCGTCAGAATGAGGCCCAATACCCCAGCGGCCATCAGAATCACGCCGACTACTTGGATGTCCACCCCTGCAGCCTTTGAGTGAAGGGCGAACTTGAGGATTGCACCTGCGGCCAGAAGGAAAATACTAAATCCGATACCCATGAGAGTTCCTTTCACTAGGGAGAAGAGCTCTTGTGCATTCCCACCATACCAGGCCAACGAATTTCGCTCGTGCCGCACAGAGGAAAGACCAGCAAAACACTAAGGATATTCCATAACCCCACGTCAGCGTCTCTTGAACAGAGAGATCTATTCTTGTGCGAACTTTGGCGAGCCGGCAGTCCGACTCGTGGCGGAATGCATGTGGTAGGGCGAGCGCGTCAACTATCCGACATATTCGAGGCGGGTCATCATGCCGGCTTCAGCGTGGTACGCGTTGTGGCAGTGGAACATCCATCGGCCCGGGTTATCGGCACGAAGGTCAACACTCACCATTCCCATCGGTGGCACCAGTACCGTGTCTTTCCTTGGACCCTGACCTCCGGCTGCGCCAATCTGAAAAGTGTGACCGTGAAGATGGATTGGATGCGACATCATCGATGCATTCTGAATTCGTAATCGGACAGATTGCCCTTGCCTTATCTGCACGGGTGCCGCCTTGTCGTAGGTACGCCCATTTATCGTCCAGACATACGGATGCATTGATCCAGATAACTGAAGTACCTGAGTGACGTCAGGAGAACTACGTCGCAGCGCACTGCCAACCCCTGCGGATAAATCTGCCACGGTCATTGGTGTGAGTCGAGATTCTATTGGCAGTGCGTCCGGATAACGTTCACCCATACCGATTCGAATCAGAGATGAACGAACCGGCTGAACGGGATAGCCATCCGAATGGGTGATGAGCATTTCGTGATCGGCAAATGCTACGTCGAATATCGTGTCGGCAGCGGCATTGATTATCCTGAGTCGAATTTTTTGGCCAGGACGAGCTTGCAACACTTCTGGATCCTCTGGAGGGCGTCCGTTTACCAGGAAGTACGGATAGGTGACATCGCCACCATCAAGACCGCCCATGCCCATGCCAGCCATGCCCATGCCAGCCGAGTTCGTTCCATCGCCGACTCTGAGTTTGGCGAAAATTTCTTCGGGACTCGAGCCAACGCCATCGGTCCAATCGTCGAGCACGAGAACCCATTCAATGTCGTACTTCCCCGGTTCTTTAGGGTCATCGATGATGAAGGGGGCATAAAGGCCACGGTCCAGTTGGAGCCCGGTGTGCGGATGAAACCAATACGTGCCTGAATCCGGAATTGTGAAGTCATAAAGGAAATTGCCTCCACTTGTAATTGTCGGCGTTGTAACGCCAGGCACACCATCCATATCATTACGAATCGCAAGCCCATGCCAGTGGACGCTCGTTGCTTGCGGCAATTTATTGCTGAAAGCGATTTGAACCCGATCACCTGCGGTTGCACGCAGTCCTGCGGCAATTGGCGAAATTCCGTATGCCCACGTCTGCACTACTCGACCGGCGAGATCGATGGTTGTAGGTGCCGCTACTAGTGAGAACTTACGAATCGCACCCGAATGCGGACGTGCCGACTCCGCGGAAGTGATTGCTGACGGACCAACTATAGATACCGTTTTTGAACAAGCAGCAAGACCCACGAGCGCACCTACTCCGACGAAACTGCGAAGTAAAGTACGGCGAGTAACTTCGCCTGACATCAACTCTCGCGATTGGGAAGCTGTGGTGATGCCTGCTCAGGTGCGCCATGCCCCTTCCCATGGCTCCCATGCCCGCCGTGCATCCCTAGCATCATCAATGGGCAGGCTAAGAGGAGTGCAAGCGGCAAGACACTTGCAATCGATACACCGGCGGTACCAAGTGCAACTAGCACAACGGGGACCCCAATTAAGGCCCATTTCTTATTAGTCATTTTCATTTTGATTCCTCCGATGAATGTACTGATGGCAAAGGCAATCGCTTGAGTGCGAGCGCGTTAACAGCAACTAGGAGTGATGATCCAGACATTGACAGCGCAGCGATTTCGGGTCGAAGCGCAAAACCGAAAGGGGGAACGAATACTCCAGCTGCGATTGGTAATGCGATCAAGTTATAACCAATAGCCCAGCCCAGATTCTGGCGCATCTTTCGGACCGTTCCCCTACCAATCCGAAGAGCTAACGCGACGTCCAGAGGGTCTGACCGCATGAGTACAACATCGGCGGTTTCGATTGCGACATCAGTACCGGCACCAATCGCGATTCCAAGATCAGACTGCGCCAATGCGGGGGCGTCATTCACTCCATCTCCAACCATCGCAACGCGCTTGCCGGAACTTTGAAGTGATTGAATTTCGGCTGCTTTACGGTCTGGCAGAACTCCCGCGACCACTTGATCTATTCCGATCTCATCAGCTATACGCCGGGCCGTCTCTTCGTTATCTCCTGTGAGCATGACGACCCGAATCTTGTCGGCGTGCAATGCCTGAATTGCTTCGCGCGCCGTCGGGCGAGATGCATCCGCTAGCGCGATCACGGCAACGACCTGGCCACTAACCCCAACATAGACTGCTGTGTGGCCGCCACGCACCATCTCCTCGCGTGCTTGCCGTAACTGATCATTCAGTGTTGCTTTCTCCTGTTCCACAAGTCGTTGGGATCCGACAAATACGCGCCGCGTCTCGACCGTACCCACCGCTCCGAGGCCAGGAACATTGAGGAAATCATCTGGTTTGGGAATGAAGATATCCAACTCCCTCGCGTAACGAACTACTGCTTGCGCCAACGGATGCTCGGATGGAGACTCGATTGCGGCAGCTAGCGAAAGAGCTTCTTCGCGGGAGAACCCGTCGACGACGACATTAGTGACAGCTGGCTTTCCTTCAGTCAACGTCCCGGTCTTATCTAATACAACAGTGTCGATACGTGCCGATGATTCGAGGGCCGTTGCATTCTTAAATAGCACTCCGCGCTTCGCGCCTAGACCCGTGCCGACCATGATCGCTGTTGGCGTCGCCAATCCGAGAGCATCGGGACAGGTTATGACCACAACGGTGATGGCGAAGAGCATCGCCTCCTGAGGAGACCCACTAACTGCGAACCAGACGAAGAAGGTGAGAGTACCGCCTACCAGCGCAACCAGAACGAGCCAGAATGCCGCCCGATCGGCAAGACGCTGGCCTGGCGCCTTCGAGTTTTGCGCTTGCTGAACCATTGCAATTATCTGAGCGAGTGCGGTGTCAGCACCAACTTTGGTTGCCCGCATACGGAAAGCACCGGTCGTGTTGACCGAGGCTCCAATGACGCTTGATTCGGCGCCTTTGGCCACCGGTAGGCTCTCGCCGGTAACCATCGACTCATCAATTTCAGAGATGCCTTCTTCAATAACTCCATCGACGGGTATCCGAGCGCCAGGTCGCACTAGTAAAAGATCTCCCACGACAACTTCACTCGTAGGAACTTCTTGCTCAACTCCGTCGCGAATGAGAACCGCCCTTGGCGGTGTCAATTCCAGAAGCGTGCGAAGGGCGTCATTAGCACCGCCTCGAGCCCGCATTTCAAACCAGTGCCCGAGCAGAACGAAAGCCGCGAGAACCGAAGCAGCTTCATAGAAGACTTCGCCGCCACCCGTGAGAGTGATGATTAGGCTGTACCCCCAACCAGCTCCGATCGCGACTGCAACGAGAACCATCATGTCGAGGGTTCCCTGCTTTAGTGCTTGCACTGCACCTTGGAAGAAGATCGCCGACGAATAACCGATAACTGGAAGACTGAGAATTAAGGCAAAGACATCATCGCGGAGCCCGAATGGCGCAGCCGCGTTAAAGCCCAAGACATCCCGCCCAATCGGAGACCAGAGAAGGATTGGCACGGAAAGTACGGCCGCAACTAGAAATCTGCTTCGCATATCAATGGCCATGTCGGCTATGGACATCCCAGCGTGGTGACTTCCATGTCCCATCGCATCATGCGGACTTGGCGCCGCAGATGGTACGGGTGCGTGGCCCATCTCAGCATGATTCATCTCAGCATGATTCATCTCAGCGTGGCCCATCGGATCATGGTCATGAGTTGGCATGGTTAACCCACCTTCTTCATCCGTGGCCCATTGACCCGACTGCGTACCAGACCCGTCTGCGTTGTACCGACGATCATCGATGGATCGGTCGGATCCATCGCAAGGTCGTAGAGGTTCGGGTTGGGAAGGGCCTGCCACGTCTTCCCAGAGTCCTCAGATCGGAGCAGCCCGCCATCATGTGCAGAGATGCCCATCACCGCGGTGCCCGATGTGATCATTCCGTTCGGCGTGAGAGCCAGTCCCATTACGTCGAAGTGTGAGGTCCCCATACGCACTGACGATCCGTTGGCAGTTGCGCCTTCCCCATTTGAATTGACAAAGTAGGCGCTCAACAGCGCGATAGACCCGATACCGGCGATTAGCCACCAGTGGCGACGCACTCTGAACATATATATCTCCTTGTTCGCGCGAAATGCGAAGACTATGAAGTAACCCTCTCGTCACTATCCGGGGGTTTTCTCGGTTCTTTCATGAAGGTTTGATCAAGATATTCCTTCATCAAATCTTCATACTTACCTCAGGACATTGATACTTCCTCGGCGCATTATTGGAGCACAACGAGTCGAAAGGCAGGTGACTCCGCCATGATGGGATGGGGTTGGGGTTGGAATGATGCAGGTAGCAACAGTGCAGGCTGGTGGATGATGGGCGGAATGATGGTTTTCTGGATCGCGGTTATTGCGATCGGCATCTGGCTTGTGATCCGTCTGACTGATCGACCTGTTGAGCATCTCCCTAAAACAGAATCACCGCGTGCGATTCTCGACCGGCGTCTGGCCAGCGGAGAACTCAATGCGGAACAGTATGCCGAGGCGCGCAGGCTCCTAGAGTCGCAATCGTTGCCGCGCCAATAGAGTTAAGGCGTGGTGAGCGCAGGTCGGGTATTCGTCGTCGATGACGAAGTCGCCTTAGCCGAGATTATCGCGAGTTATTTCAAGCGCGATGGATTCGAGGCTGAGATTAGTCACGATGGCCTGGAGGCTGTCGAAATCGCCAGGAAGATGCGACCCGACCTGATCGTCTTAGACTTGATGCTCCCCGGCATGGATGGCGTAGAAGTTTGTAAAGAGATCAGAAAATTCTCTGACGCATACATCATCATGCTAACGGCGCGAGATGAAGAGATCGACAAGGTTGTTGGACTCGCGGTCGGAGCCGATGATTACATGGTGAAGCCTTTCTCCACAAAGGAACTGATCGCACGAGCACGAGCGATGTTACGTAGACCCCGTACTGATGCGGCTGAGATCAAGAATGAGTCGATCACGATCGGTGAGTTGTCCATCGACCTTGATACGCGAGTCGTTAGTCTTGGCGATCAGCCAATAGATCTCACTCGAACTGAATTCGACATTCTTTCTGCGATGGCCCGCAGGCCTCGAGTAGCCTTCTCCAGGCGTCAGATAATCGACTCAGTCTGGGGTGAGGGTTGGTATGGCGATGAACATGTCGTCGATGTTCACGTCGGTCATTTACGTAAAAAATTGAGCGTTGGTTCAACTGACTCTCTCTACGTGCGAACAGTTCGTGGAGTCGGCTACGCCGTCGGGAATCCCTGAAATGAACAACTCACGTCTCGCAACCAAGTTGCTCCTTGCTCAGTTGCTTATACTCACTATTGCGGCCACTACGCTCATTGTTACAGCGTTACTTTTCGCGCCTGACTTCTTTGCTATGCATCTGAAGGAATCAGGTGACGCTACAGTGCAAATCAAGAAACACACCAGAGAGGCATTTCTAAGTTCGATCACACTCTCGTTCGCCTTCGCAAGCATCGCGGCACTTCTGGCAGCAGGTCTTATTTCCTGGCTCTTGGCGCGCCGGGTGGCTCGTCCCATTGAGCAACTTGCTGATGCAGCCGATGCAGTGGCAAGACGTGAATATGCGCCTGAATTGCCAGAAGGGGGTTTCAGCACGGAATTAAGACGGCTCAACGAGTCCTTCAATCGCATGGCTAAAGACTTAGCCAATTCTGAAGAGAACCGCCGACAACTCATTGGCGACCTAGCTCACGAACTTCGCACGCCGCTGGCGACGCTCAAGGCATATGTAGATGCACTTGAGGATGGAGTTGCTCCGACTTCTTTGAAGTCTTGGGAGACCTTGCGACAACAGATTCAGCGAATGGAACGGCTTGTTAGCGATTTGAAGGAAGCATCGGCTACGGATGAGAACGCGGTGGCAATGATTTTCGCTCGGGTTGATCTCGTCGATATAGCGCGCAGAACTGCCGGCAGTTTCCAACCCCGATGCAAACTGGCAGGCAAGAGCCTCAGAGTAATTGCGCCCAACACGTCCATCTGGATTAAGGGTGATTCGCAGAGGTTGGAACAGGTGCTCTCCAATCTTCTCGACAATGCCTGCCGCCATACGCCAGTTGGCGGCGAAGTCGAAGTGCGACTTGTGCGGGAAGACTTTGATGTCGTAGTCGAGGTATCAGATAGCGGTTATGGAGTTCCGGCTGATCAACTAGAAACGATCTTCCAACGTTTTTATCGCCTAGATCCATCACGGCAGCGAAGTGATGGTGGAAGCGGTTTAGGGCTCACCATCGCCCGCGCGATAACCGAACGGCACGGTGGGAGTCTTGAAGCCAGAAGCCCCGGCGCGCTGGGCGGCGCTACCTTCACGATTCGAATCCCAACAATCCGCGAGTAACAACTCTTACCTTTATCCGCTGATTACCCTTAGCACTGCGGCAACTACTTCAGCCGCGGAATCACGAGCGCCATTGAGATACTTGCGGGGATCGACGACCTGAGCATCTGAATCGAGAAATTGGCGAATCGCCCGCGTGTAAGCGATGTTGAGCGCAGTTCCAATATTTACTTTACCGATCCCCGCTCCTACAGCGCTTACAAGGTCAGCGTCGGCTACACCAGATGAACCATGTAAAACCAACGGTACTGTGACCGCGGCGGCGAGTCGGCAGATAAGAGCTTGATCTAACGTTGCGGTCCGTGTCGTCATCGCATGCGAACTTCCCACCGCGACCGCTAGCGCATCGACTCTGGTCACCTTCACAAACTCCGCTGCCTCGTGTGGGTCAGTTCGGGTACCCGGGGTGTGCGCGCTAATGGGTGCGTCAGGCTTGCCACCCACATAACCAAGTTCAGCCTCTAACCACAGACCATGGCCATGCGCCCATTCAACTGCTGCTTGGGTCGCGGCGACATTCTGGTCATAGGGCGCCGCACCAGCGTCGAACATGGCGGAGGAGAAACCTCCGTCGAACGCTTGGTACAAGAGCGCTAGTTGCGTCACATGATCTAAATGTAACGCGACAGGCACTGTCGAAAGTTCTGCTGCCGCGGCAGCAGCGCGGGCTAACGGATTGAGTTGTCCAGCGTGGAAACGCACTGCGTTCTCACTGACCTGGATTATGACTGGCAACCCGACACTTTCCGCTCCCCGCATCACAGCCTCGACATGCTCAAGTGTTATGACATTGAATGCGCCAACCGCTCTGCCTTTTGCGCGAGCAGCGGTAACTAAATCGGCGGTTGTCGCAAGTGGCATTTAAACCTCCTAGTGATGCTACGAACGGATGGGTTAGAGTTTGACGACGGACCGGGAGAGGTGAGTAGGTAAATCAGCATCTCTACCGACTGCGGCGGCCCAGGCCACCGCGTGCTTTTGAAGAGCAACCAATTCCACCTGGGGATCGTCATGGCCTTGATGGATGCGCGCGCCCGTGTCAGAAATGGCTTGAACTTGTACCTCGGTGAGTGGTGTCATTGCCCACACCAATGTGCCTGGTCCAGCTACGCTGATCGGACCATGTCGGTATTCGCCGGTGGCGTAAGCTTCTGCCCACATTCCCGCCGATTCCCGACACTTAAGCGCCGCCTCCTGTGCCAACGCAGCCGCCCAACCAGAGCCAAGTACTACAAGTTGGCGCGGTGTTTCCTCGGAAGCGGGCGCGTCGATAACTGCCTGTGCACTACTGATCAATTCAGCGATATTCGAGGTGGATTCACCGAGGTGGGCGCGGAGGAGAGTGAGCAACGTCGTAGGAAACCGGGTCTGAACAACACTGCGCTCGTCAGCATATGAGAGATCGATGATGTCGGTTGCTTGCTCTCCGATTGGAGTTCCAAGTTCGCCAAGGATTGCGGTCACTGGAAGATCAGTTGGCAGTGTCGCCAATGCGTGGCTAACCTCGGTTGTCGTTCCTGAGCGGCTGATCGCAATGACTCGGTCGTAATCGCGCAACCTAGCCGGCATCTCTGAAGCTATCACCGCATCGGTCACCCCATGACCACCCTGTTCCCTTAACCAGGAATACGCGAGCGCGACGTAATATGAAGTACCGCATCCTATGACGAGAACACGTTCACCGGGATTGGGCAGACCTATAGGTGCATTCAGTCCCTGCATTTGTGCCTCTGCCCAGCGCTCTGGCTGGCTGGCGATTTCTTCGGCGGTGATACGTCCGAAATTGGTTGGAGCCGAGTTCTCAGTCACAGTATTCATCCTTGTCATCATTGGTGTTCTTGCTCTTGGGGAATTTTGATCATGGCTAACGCCTCACGAGCCAACAGAGCTGCCCCAATACAGGCGGCGTTATCGGTAAAACGAGCGGCGACGATTTGGGGTTCCTGCTGCCAGACAAGTAAGTCGCGTATTCGCAGACGAAGTGGATCGAGCAATAGCGCACCAGCGCTGGACAAGCCACCGCCAATGACGATCAACTTTGGAGCAAGCAACGAAATGTAGGTGACCAAGGCACGAGCCAATGCATCTAGGGCATCGTTCCAAACGATCGCTGCGGCCTGGTCACCAGACTCCATCAATTGCAACACTTCTAGAGCTCCAGCGGTAGGGCGTCCAGTCGCAACTTTGTACCGCCTAGCAATCGACGCAGCAGAGGCAATCGACTCCAAACATCCGCGCGCACCACAGGCGCATAATTCGCCAGAGCCAACATCGATATGACCTATTTCGCCAGCGTATTTGTCTTCCACTAAGTGACCCGCGATATACATTGCTCCAGAGATGCCTGTTCCGATTGGCATGAAGAGGACGTCGTCCACTCCACGAGCCGCTCCCAATGCGCGCTCTGCTAGTCCTCCGGCTCGTACGTCGTGACCAAACCCGACCGGTAGCCCAGTGCGCTCCGAAATAAGCTTTCGAAAAGGAATGTCGTGCCAATGAATATTCTCAGAGTAGATAGCGATGCCCGCGTGATCATCAACCAGCCCAGCCACGACCAGCCCGATGGCCACGACTCCGTCGGCGTGCAGCAGCAATTCGTCAGTGGCTCTCAGCACTGCATCAACCACACTGTCCGGTCCATCACTAGTTGGAGTCAGCCAGCGATGCCGCGACAGCACGGCACCGTTCTCATCGAGGACAGCGCCCTTTATGGTGGTACCGCCGACGTCTAAAGCGACGACCGGTCCACTGGTTTCTGATCGTTTCATTTCACGCTGCCCGTTATAAGTCCACTGACGATGTACCTATTTAACGTAACGGCGATCATGGCAGGTACCCCGATAGCGAATATGCCAGCGGCACTAAGAAGTGAGAATGGAATGAGATGCCTGCCCTGCATTGCTGCAATTACGACCGTCAACGGTTGGGTTGACAAGTCGCTCGATAAAACAAGAGGGAAGAGGAACTGCGCCCATGCGAATAGAAATGTAATGATCGCAGTAGAGATGATCCCTGGACGTGCCAGCGGCAGTACTAGGTGCCACAGAACTTGCATCCGGTTGGCTCCATCCACTTGTCCAGCTTCTTCGATTGCGATCGGAAGACTTGACATGTAGTTGTAAAGGATCCACGTCGCTAGCGGCAGGAACCCTGATACGTAAACGAGGATGATGCCGGTATAGGTGTTGACGAGACCGAATGTCGTCAAGATTCGATACAGTGGAATGAGTGTTGTATAGGCAGGGAAAGCCATTGTGAACAGTACTGCGTAGAACAGAATGTGGCGTCCACGAAACTTAATCCGGGCAAAGGCATAAGCAGCCAACGTAGATAAAGTCACAGTGACGATCGTCGCGATACTGCACTCAATGAAGATGTTCGCTGTCGAGCGGCGAATGGCACCCTGTAACTCACCTGCGCCACTAAGCAGCGAGCGATAGTTGCTCAATGTAGGAGTGGGCGGCAAGAAATGCGCGGGTTTTGAGCCCACCTGGGCTTCTGTCTGCAGACTAGTGTTCAACGCCCAGTACAGCGGGGCCAACGACCATATCGAGATGAAGAAAATGCCCACAGCACGGATCCAAGATTTACGCTGTTTCATCAGAACTCCACCGGCCGATAGACCAGCTTCACAACGCCCAGCGACACTGCGAGAGTCACCACGGTGATTAGAAGGGACAAGGCATACCCCTCGCCGAAGTCGAGATTTTGAAAACTGATGAAATAAGTCTGCATCGTCAGAGACGCGGCAGTCGGAGCCGCACCGTTCAACACGTATGGCTGGTCAAAAATGTTCAGCGTTGCGATTACCGCTTGCACCATCGCGATTGCGATTCCTGGTCGCGCCAACGGAAGGGTGATCCGACGAAAAACTGACCAGGGAGAACAACCGTCGATATACGCCGCCTCGTAGAGATCACCGGGAATGTTCTGCAATGCCGCAAGAACAAGCAATGCAGACAGCGGAGTTATTTGCCACACCTGAACGAGCTCTATGGCAGCGATGGTCAAAATCCGATGCTGGCCAAGGAACACCTGGTAGTGGTCAATGAAATGCAGCGAAGTAAGCAGACTATTTAGCGCTCCGGTGTTGCTATCCCAAATACCACTCCAGACGATTCCTTCCACTACACCTGGAAGCGCCCACGGCAAAATGAGAACAGCGATCAAGATAGATCGTCCAGCGAACTTATGTTGGAGAGTGACAGCCATGGCGATGCCCAACACTGTTGATAAGGTCACGCCGATTAATACGTATAACGCGGTATTCCCAATGCTCGAGTGAATCGCATTGTCGTTAAACAACCGCCTGAAGTTGTTCAATCCAGTAAATCGGTTAGGCGGATCTAGGGGCTGAACACGATAGAAGGATTGTACAACGGTGAATGTCGCTGGAATCAAGGCAAGCCCGACGATGAAGAGTGTCAGGGGTGTCACCAACACATAGGGAAGGAAGTCAAACCGACGGTGCCGACGCATGACTTTAGTTCGCGCCGAACCATCCGCGGGAGTTGATCCCGACGGAGGTTCGGCATTTCGTAACTCGAACGTAGTCATCGTAAGTACTGCTGAGGTTCTCTCTCGATCAGACTTATGAGCCGCTTGAGAGTTTATTTGCGGTAACAGCTATCGCTTTAATCGCATTAGCAACACTCATTGAACCGGTCGCCGCGCTATGCAAATTGGTGTAGACAGCTCGCGAGAACTCCGGGTACCAGGCTGGTGCCCCCTCAGGAAAGACTGGCTTGGCACTGTTCTTAAGCATGCCGCTGAGTTGAGCTCCGCCGATCAATGTCCCTTTATTCGTCAGTTCTGCTATCCCGGTTAGGCGAGATGGAAGGAAGTAGCCAGACATGACTTTGTCGGGTCCGCTAACGCCAGCAAAGTCTGCTTGACTACGCGCCGAGGTGAACCACTCGATGAACTTGGCAGCGGCAGCGGGATTTTTCGCCTGACGAGGAATGCCTATCCCGTCGGGGTTGCTCATGTTGATGCCTGGACCGTTGACACCTGGAGTGGCTAGATACTCAACTTGGTTGACTACAGTCGAGGATGCCGGAACATCGTAGAGACTGCCCACATTTCCTGAGTAGTCAGCGAAGGTGCTGGCCACAACCCCTTTTGCCATCAGGGTCTGTTGGCCAAGGCTGTCAGCTACGTTGATGTTCCCAGGTGGCACTAGACCATTCTTGATCGCATCAACCATCCACTGCGCCGCCTTATAGCCTGGCGAGTTGGAGGTAGTGAATTGAGGCTTGCCAGCACCATTCAAAATCGTGCCGCCGAATGCTGCCGTCGTTTGGTACCAGTAAGTCGAAAGCCCCTCTGCGGCAGCGAACGGAATGTTGAGCGGGTACACACTGACACCTTTTGCCTTGATTTGCTTCAGATCCTTCGTGTAGTCCGCAATTGTGGTCGGCATTGTGGTGATGCCGGCCTTTGCGAATAACTGCTTATTGACAGTCGTTACTAGGAATGAAGTGTCGAAGGGGACGGCAATCACGTGACCGTTAGAAGTGAAGGATGGCAACTGGGGCATATCCGTTGCCAAAGATTTGGTATCGAGGTAGTTCTCCATCGGGTAGAACCAATCGAGTTTGGCTAGTTGGCCCACGCGCGACCAATCGACATCCGTCGCATCAGCAAAATAAGTTTTTGCAGTGGCAGCGGCTGCGATCTTTGTCTGCAAGCTGTCCCAATCAATATTGGTCCAGTTCACCGTGATTCCCGTACTCTTTGTGAAGGCGGCTAACGATGCCTTGGGTGGCGGGTCCATAAAGAGAGCGACGGTGATCGTTGCGCCTGAGGTCTTGGCTTCAGCCGAAGTTGCGCTACTACCACCCCCTCCTGAGCAGGAGGTAACAATGAGGCTGAGAGAGGCAATACCTGCCACTAGCGCAGCGCCTTTCAAGTTTTTATGCAGCGAAATCATGTACTCGAGCCTTCCTTGGGGCAATGGTGCACGACGAGTTGGTATTCACGAGTGCTTCGATACTTACAGTTATTTTGCTTGGATGGATAATGCTCGAATTGCGCATTATCGATGTGGTTGCCGAGAAGAGTTGCACGATATGCGCAAACGGTCAACTATTTTTCAATCTAGCGGTCAAAAATCCTCGACTTCGCGGAGTTTTCAACTATAACGCGCACTTTTACCCCTATTAAGCGTTGATATGGGCAATTGATGTGCGCCTTTGTGTTAGGGTTTTTAAATGCAGCGTAAGCACCGGTTGAATCAGATTGTGTCAGTGATTGTCGAAAAGGGAGCTCTCGATGTTGCCAGCCTATCCGCACAGTTTGACGTCTCACAAGCAACTATTCGGCGCGATCTCGAGGTGCTTGAGAAACAGAGGCTGGTTAGCCGAACACACGGAGGCGCAACTACACATGCCGCATTTAACGATTTACCACTCAGTTACAAAACTGCGCAGGATATGTCCGAAAAGCGGCGAATTGCCCATGAAGCACTCACATTCCTCGACGGCGCTCGAGTAATTGGGATGACCGGCGGCACTACGGTGACTGAATTTGCTCGACTTCTACTAGATCGAGACGGGCTTACTGTCGTGACCAACGCCCTCAACGTGGCGACCGACTTATTGGCCAACCCACAATTGCGGGTATTCGCAGCAGGTGGAGAAGTTCGACGCAGCAGTCAAGAAGCTGTTGGCCCTACTGCAGAAATGTTTTTATCTGCGTACAACATCGACGTTGCGTTTCTTGGCGTAGATGGCGTAGATGCCGTAGCAGGCTGCACCAACTATGACCCAGTTGGCGCGCGAGTAAATGCAGTCCTGCGAGAGCGTGGACGGATGAATGTCGTGCTGGCCGATGCCACCAAGATCTCGAGAATTGCATTGGCGCAAGTGTGCGCAATGAAAGATGTCGATGTACTTATCACAGATAGCCGAGCACCCGAGTCCGCACTAGCAGACATTCGGCGACAAGGTTGTCGCGTTATCGCGGTCTAACCGCATCGCTTGGTCGTCGAATCGCGAGACCACAACTTCGGTTGGGGTCTCTGCTCTTATTCACAATCGGCTGATCTATCGCAGAACTCTTTGCTATGCTCTCCTTTACACCCCCGTCGCTTAGTCGTCGGGCTGCGAGGCCCCAACTTCGGTTGGGGTCTCTGCTTTTACCAGCCATCGGGTTTACGAAATTCCCCTTTCCCATCCGTGAGGATTGAAGGCAACTGAGCGGCGGCTAATACACCAGCCCTAATCTGCCGAATGATGGTGAGCTGAGTCTTGACTAGAGCTTTCGAACTTTAACGGTGATGGGTTGACCAGATTCGTCGTACTGCCAAGGGTGCAGAGGCATCTGCCTGACGTCAGATCGAAACTCACCCAGGTGAATAGAAATCTTTGGGTTGGATCGCAGCGCCCGCAGATAAATCTGCTGCCTTTGAGGTGCAGCGGGATCATGCGGAACATGTCTCAATAACGCGGTGAATATCTAATTTGCTGAATCTCAAAGTCACGAAAGTGGATTAGTTCGTAGATCTGCCGTTGACGGTACTGGTCGACGAATTGATCACATAGGACTATCAGTCTTTGCCAGGCCCGAGTACCGTCGATTCCGTGAGCGCACTTGAGTTTGTCGACCTCACCAAGTATTACGGCAAGGACCTGGGAATCGATGGTGTTTCATTTACCGTTGCTCAAGGCGAGACCTTCGGCTTCCTTGGGCCAAACGGCGCAGGCAAGACCACCACTATGCGTATTCTTCTTGGACTAATAAAACCCACGAGGGGCTCTGCATCGATCCTCAGTAGGAACATCGCCGAAGGTCCTCCGGTTCGTGAGCGAGTGGGTTACCTACCAGGCACTCTCGAATTATACGAAAATCTGACGGGTCGAGAATTTCTCGACTTTTTCGCAAGGCTCCGTGGACGCAACTGCAAGAAGCAGATTGAATCCCTTTCGAATCGATTCGATCTCGACCTTTCGCGCCATATTCACGATCTTTCGAAGGGTAACCGCCAGAAACTCGGGGTTGTGCAGGCGTTCATGCACGAACCAGATCTCCTGCTTCTCGATGAGCCCACGTCAGGACTAGATCCACTTGTGCAGCGAGAGTTCGCCGAGCTTGTACGCGAAACGACGGTGCGCGGGGGCACTCTTCTACTCTCCTCGCACGTGATGAGCGAAGTAGAACTGCTTACCGACCGCGTCGCAATAGTGAACGTAGGGCGCCTCCTACTCGTTGAACGCATCATCGATCTCAAGGCACGAGCAGTTCGTTCCGTTGAGTTGGACTTCCCCGTACCCATTGATAAAAGTAAATTTGAGGCACTCACCTCAGTCCGGGAAGTAACGGTTCATCGAAATCGAATAATTTGCAAAGTCTCTGGCAGTGAGAACGAACTCCTTCGCGTTGCCGTGGAGAACAACGTACAAATGGTTATTACGCGTGAGCCCGACCTAAATGAAATCTTCCTTAGTTTGATTTCATCCGAGTCATCAAAAGCCGGTGCAGTATGATCTGGACACTCGTCACCAAGACTTGGCGTGATCATTGGAAAGGTACTTTGAGTTGGGCGCTTGGGACCTTCGCAATTACAACCATCGAGCTTCTTGTTTACCCAACGGTTAAGAAGTCGGCCGCTGGAACCGCGCAATTAATCGAGAGTATGCCAGAGGCATTCAAAACTATTTTTAGAATGACTGATTATACAACTGGTCCAGGATTTCTTGGCGCAGAACTCTTCAGTTTTATGATTCCACTGATCTTCATCGCGATCGGTGCCAACGCCGGCGCCCGAGCAACTGCGGAAGAAGAATCCACGGGAACAGCCGATCTCCTGCTCGCTCTTCCCGTTTCACGGACGAAAATCATTCTCACGAAAACTCTTGCTTCTCTTTCTGTCGTAGTCGCGTTAGCAGTTTTACTCGCCATCACTCTGATCATCGGAGCGGATCTAGTTGGTCTAGTAACACCGACCTCAGGATTGGTTGCCGCAAGTGTTGAAGTTGCTCTTATAGGAGCACTCTTCACTAGTGTTGGCCTTCTCGTCGGAGCGCTCACTGGTCGTAAGGGGATCGCACTCGGTGTTTCTATAGCGCTCGCACTCGCAGCATTCCTCCTGTATTCACTTGCTCCAATGGTCAGTTGGTTAGAGCGCTGGCTTTGGATCAATCCCTTCCAGTGGGCGCTTGGCAACGACCCGCTACGCAATGGGATTGACGGTGGTTATGCAATCGCACATCTGCTCGTGACCACGGGACTGATTCTCGCGGCAGTAATCGCCTTCAACCGCCGCGATATCTCAACCTGATTGATGACGAAGTAATGGCTCCGGTACTAACTTTTCTCGGTTCTAGACCAAGCATCGGCGCCGACAGCCGCCAAAATAACTGCGCCTTGAATGATTCGCTGGTAAACCGGATCAATTCCATTTAGATCAAACCCGTTAACTATAAACGCAATAAAGAAGACACCAACAACGCTTCGCCATACGGCGCCAGCGCCACCTGCGATCGAGGTACCACCGACGACCACTGCGGCAATCACCGCGAAGATAATGCTGAAGTCGTCAGATGCTTGCGCGGTAAGACTTCGGATTGCATTAAGGGTTCCGGCTAATCCAGCACCGAACCCTGCGAGTGCAAAAGCGATGACGTGAACTCTCGCTACCCTTACACCAGATAGTCGCGCTGCTTCCGCATTACCGCCAGTAGCAAAGACATAACGGCCAAAGCGTGATCTGTCTAGGAGTAACCAAGCTACCGCGATCACAACCAGCGCGATCCAAGTGCCACTAGTAATGCCAAGAATTCGAGTCGTCACGATCCTGCGCATTCCCAGGTCGGAAACTCGCAAAATCGTTCCCTGACTTACCAAATAGGCAAGGCCGAAGAAAATAAAAGAGGTTGCTAGGGTTGCAATAAAGGAGTTGATTCGTCCATATGCAACGATCAGGCCGTTGACGATTCCACAGAGTAGCCCGACGACCATACCCGCAATCAGAGTCAGTGGTAGCGACGAAGTGTTGTTCTCAACGCGCAGCGCAACCAGGGGTGCGAGTACATAAACCGCACCAAGGCTTACGTCAAATCCACCAGCAATCAACACGACAGTAGTGAAGGCAGCAACAATGAGCACTACCGACTGCTGATCAAGAATATTCCGTAGGTTATCGGTGGAAAGAAAGTTTTGAGTTGTGAAAGCAAGAAGAATGAAAACGGCGATCGTCACCCAGACGATGGCAAAGCGCGAGAGAATTGCTTTTACCTCAAACGTCGAAATTTCCTCTTTGGTGGAAATCATGGCGTCAACCTCTCTGTTCGTTCCGTTGAGAAGGCCGAGGTTATTACGGCGTTCTCAGTGATTTCCTCGCCCATAAGTTCGTTAACAATTTTGCCTTCACGCATAACGAATACTCGATGTGCTAGACCAATAACCTCATCGAGTTCTGAAGAAACGATCAGAACGCCCATTCCGCCTTCGGCTTGCCCAACAATTAAGTCGTAAATGGCTCTCTTCGCTCCGACGTCTACGCCGCGAGTGGGCTCGTCAGCGATCAAGAGTTTTGGACTACCAGCAGATGATCTAGCAAAAAGCACCTTCTGTTGATTTCCACCTGAGAGCGATCGAACTGGATGGTTAGGCGACCCAGCACGCACTCCGGTAATCGCCATATTTGCATTGACGAGTCTGCTCTCCGCCGAAAGATTTATGACAAAGCGCTCGGAGAGCCGCTTTAGATAAGGTAAAGAGATATTCTCGCTAACCGAACGATCTAGCAGCAAACCTTGATCTTTTCTCGACTCGGGGATCATCGCGATACCCTGCGAAATTGCCTCAAATGGATGGCGAGCAACCAGAACTTTGCCATCTAGATATACCTCGCCGGAGTCAAAACGGTCGGCGCCAAAAATCGCGCGAGCGACCTCGCTTCTGCCAGAACCGACTAGCCCAGAAAGCGCGACAATTTCGCCAGCCTTAACGTTTAGCGAAACATCAGTGAAGATCCCCGTACGCGTTAGCCCCTTTACAACAAGGACTTCGCGGGCATCGCTCGCGACAAAAACTTTCTTTGGGAACGACTCGCCAATCGTTCTCCCGGTCATCGCTTCAACAAGGCTGTCATGGGTTTCATTCGATGGATGTGAGGTTCGAATGACTCGTCCGTCCCGCATTACGGTGACTGCATCAGAGATTGAGAGCACATCGCCAAGAAAATGTGAAACGAAAATGACGGTCTTGCCCTGCTTCTTGAGGCCTTTCATAACCTCTTTCAGCACGACGGTCTCTTCGGCCGAAAGTCGTGCTGTGGGTTCGTCCATCACGATTACTTGAGCATCGCGAGCAAGAGCGCGAAGAATTTCAACTTTCTGCTGATCGCCCATTTTTAATGAAGCGACAGTGGCGTGAGCGGGTACGTGAATCCCTGAGATCTCCATCAATTCGGCGTAACGGGCACGCATCAATTTCTTTAGAACCCAAGCACCACGGTGGTCTTCAATGCCAAGAAAAACATTTTCAATAACACTTCTAGCAGGCACGAGTGAGAGCTCTTGGGCGATGATCGTGATGCCGTGTGAAAGTGCTTCGCGGGGAGATCTAATCTCTATAGATCTCCCCGCCATCACTAACTTCCCCGAATCGGGTTGGTAGACACCGGACAAAATCTTGCCCAACGTCGACTTCCCAGCCCCGTTCTCGCCCACGAGTGCGTGAATCTGGCCTGAACTAATCTTCAAGTCCACCTGATCTAGGGCGAGCGTTGCCCCAAATCGTTTAGTTAGACCTTTGACCTCCAGATCCACTGCGGCATCGTCCCATCTTTCGGATAAGTTAATTCGTGGGGGGATCGCGAATTAACTTAAAATTATTTCTTGACTAACCGTTCCACTCAGCAGTGAACTTGTCGACATTCGTTTTGGTTATTAGACCTTCATCCGGCAACGTCGTTGCTGGGTCAATTCCACCCGTGACTTTGCCGCTCTTGAAAGCTTCAACCATGGCATTCATCAACAATGTGCCTTCTGTCGCAGGCGCACCAAAGACATCGCCAAACCAAGTACCGGCTTTGATTCCATCGACAGCTGGCTGAGATCCGCCAAGACCAATCAATTTAACTTTGCTGGCCTTACCTGCATCTGTGAGTGCAAGAAGTGCACCCTGCATTGACTGGTCAGAGCCAACGACAACGTCGAAGTTCTTAGTCTTCTGCATGATATCGGCGAGCGCCTTCTGAGCTACGTCAGGTCCGGCGTACTTGCCTTGCCCTTCTGCAACGACCTGGATCGCTGGATTTGCCTTAACAACTGAGTCGAAGCCCTGCTTCAGCGCGTTATCTAGTGGAATACCTTTGATGCCGTAGAAGTAAACGACTCGACAAGGCGAAACACCTTCACATGCCTTCAGGGTCAGTTTGCCAAGGCGCTCACCAGATCGGAGCGGCGCTGCAAGAACCGAGACTGATGGACCTGCAAACTGTGGGTCTGACGTATCTAATTTGGTACCGACGATCTGATTGAGAATTCCAACCTTAAGCCCCTTGGCGATTGCTGCCTGCAAATCAGGAATGATGCCAGCGCCATCAACTGAAGCGATGATGATTCCCTTGTATTTCCCTGCGGCAAGAACATCTTGGACTTGCTTCGATTGCTCGCCCGGTTTGAACTGAGCGTCGAATGTGGTGAGTTTCATGTTATTCGCCGCGGCGATCGTATCCATTGCTTTCTTGGACGCTTGAAGCCAGGTGTTGGCTGAGGAAGCCGAGAGGTATGCAATCTCGATGGGTGCTGCCGCTGTCGGAGATGCTGCGGCACTAGATGAACTAGACGAACTGCTGCAACCGCTCAGTGCCAAAGCGGCCACCAAAATGGTGGCGGCAATCAAACTAACTGAGCGACGGTTAGACCATTTCATGGTCATTTTTTTCCTCCTAAATGGGCACCTTGCGGGCGCGGGGTGGAATTCAGGAACTTCTGCGACAAAAGTTATGGTGGTAGTAGAGTTGCAGGAAGTGGCATCATGCACAAACCTTTGCTAGTTCTTGGGCATTCCGTACATAGTACGAGTATTTGAAGAGGTTAAGAATCCTCATACCTGCCCTCTTCCCGGGTAGTTATGAAACCGTAAGTCATCCCAGGAATCAAAATGTAGGAGCAAGTGAGCCGCAGACTGTTATCGATTAACCCCGTATCGAGTCTGCTCTCTCAAGAGCGTGAAGATGGAATACCTCGGATATAACGCTTACGAAATGGTCGCGGCCGGACCAACGATGGGCGCAATCCACGTGGCTAAACTCGAGCGTGCAGATCTGCTATGAACCTGCACGCTTGAGTTTCACAACGCGGCAGGCCAACTGCACGGCAAGTCTTTCGTCTGGGTCATCCAGATTTACTGTGAGCAGTGATCGAAGTTTTTCGATTCGGTTAAGAACCGTATTGCGATGGATACCAAGTTGATTTGCAGTCTCGGTCGGCGATGATTGATTATCCAAATAAGCCTCTAGCGTTCGGATTAACTCCCCATCGTGATCGGCGACAATCGCTGGCGCTAGAAGTGTATGAGCGAATTCCGCGAAATCTTCAGAGGCATACCAACCGAGCAGAATGCGACGCACGCCCATCTCGTCGATGTGCTGCACTGCCATGCTGTCCCCGCTCGCCTGGGCGATCGTGCAAGCCTCCTTTGCCTCAGCCAAACTCCCACGCAAACCCACGACGCCTTGATAAGGGTGTCCAATTCCTAAGTGAAGTCTGATTCGAGGCGAGGTAGACATGAGGCGAGTAAGAACGTTGGTCAATTTCGTAACGACCTCCGCGTAGGAATTCGCGTGCGGTTCATTCTTTTCAACAAACCAACCAGACCAGCCGTCGGGGCGTTCAATAATCGGTCCAGAAATTCCGGCGCCCCGCATGATCCGGGATAACTCATCGGTGCCATTGAGAATTCGGAGCGGATCTACATCGCCAGAAACTTGTAGGTGGAAGGCAGTACACCAGCCATCTACCTGCCACCCGAGCACGCCCAACTGTTCAAGAACCATCGGTTCAGGGCGTTCCTTGGTAGCGGTTATCGCATTTAGCACGCCTAGCCGAAATCTCGCGTCGCGCTCTTTTTCAAGACGCTCGGCGACCAGAATTGTTGAGGCAAACCAAGATGAAACGGCAAGTACTTCACCGACCAACGCTACCCGACTTGGCGATGGAGATCGTATTTTTGCGACGAGCCAGAACGTAGATTTTTCTCGGGGAGCGAGCGTGAGGCCCTGAGCCAGAAAGACCGATGCGCCAACGTGTTCAACGGTAGGGACATCAAGTAATGGGATGGCCAGCGGTTGCGCGAAATCATCGGGAGTCGCACTCGCGACTATCGCCCCCTCCGAGCCAAGGAGCGCAGTTGATCCCTGTAAGAGTTGGGCGAGTGTGGTGAGAACATCATCGATATTTCCACCGCGTGGAATTTTTCGCAGTCGATCAAGGGCACGGAGAATTGCATCGCTTCGCACCACAAATGGAAGGCGTACGATACGTCGGAGTTCATCAGCGAATCTCAGTGGCTCTTTACCAACCGCAACGATCAAGGGCAGCTCTAATTTCTCCGCTAACCGAATCGCAGGTACGCCAATCCGAGTGGCCGGCGAGACAAGCAAGACTCCGCATGCACCCGAGTCGAAGGCATTTCTCATCGCGACATCCACCTGATAGGTATCGTTCTTCAACGATGAAGCATCAAAAACCAAGAGGCATTGCCCGAGTTCATCTTTGGATTTCTCAATTAGCAGTGAATTGAAGACCTTTACATCTGCTACCACGTTGTCGAGTCCGGCCGAGCCGCCGACCAGGGCGGAGCCAGTCAGCGAGTCGCTGGCCAGAATCTGGCGAACAGTTACGGGTAGCGCATCCTGCGCGCTCTCAAGGTCGCTGCTCATGAGAGGACTTTGCTCTATTTTGCTGCCGGCAGGAAATCGTCGAGCGAAGTTGCCATCGTGCGCCAGGCAATATCTGTGGCTGCCTCGATACCCAGACGCTCAATCAAGCGCGGTCCGAGATTGGCTAAGTCTGCTGGCCGGTCAAGGTCAGCCACCCAAGGCAGCGTATTGAGGTCCACTAAGGCGCCGCCGAGAATCGGATCCACCTGGATCGACAGGTCTTTCATAAAGTCCAAGCCAAGGGCAACGTGATCGGAACCGACCAGATTCGCCGCGTGTTCTACGTGATCGATGTATGAACTAACCGTTGGCGTATCAGAGAGAAAAGCGCCGAAGGCGTTCTGCGCCACGAAACCACCCGATTTGGCCACAGCGAGAATCTGTTTGTCGTGAAGATTTCGCGGATGCGACTGAAGTTCGTAACAAGAGGAGTGACTCGCGATAAAAGGACGCTTCGCAACTTCGGCTAGATGCCAGAACCCGTTCTCCGACAAATGACTTACATCGAGTGTGATCCTCAATCGCTCCATCTCTGCGATTGCTTCCACCCCGAGTTTGGTCAACTTTCCACCGGTATCCTTTTCGCCAACTCCATCGGCAAACATGGTGCGACGATTCCACGCCAACGAAATCATCCGAATACCCATGCGGAAGAAGACGTCCACAAGTTCAACGTCACGACCAAGTCCCTCTGCGCCTTCTAGGGCGAGAACTAAGGCAATCCTCTTCGACGCGATCGCGGCCGCAATATCGCCACGTTTGGTACAAATCGCCACTTCATCCTTAAAGTCTTCCGCGATTTGCCAGGCAGTTTCTAGCGCGAGGAGTGTTCGTCTAAGTGCGCCTTCCCCAACAAATTGCTCTTCGACATAAACGGGAAGCACCTGAAGCACTACGCCGCCTTCGCGCAGTTGCGGCAGCCAGAAATCGCCAAACGGATCTGTGATTCCGCGTTCCTGTTGGTGCAATACACCGAGGAGTAGATCATTATGGCAATCCGCCATCGGTAGCCGTGCGCTCATTCGATAACTATCCCCCAATGAATTTGTCTCGGACGAGTTTCGCCCTGGCCAGAACCGAACTCAACTATCACCTCAGCATCGTCGACAGCACTCAACATTTCGCTCATGAGGAACTCTGGTATGTCAACTGTGGAGGAGCGGTCCGACAGCCTTTACCTGAACCCGACAACCCTGACCTGGCAGATACGACATTGGCACTTCGACGATTGATGTGATGCGCACATGATCAGGATCCGCACCAGAGCGGACCGCTGCCTCAGTGGCTAAACGCTTTGCATCATCCAGGCAAGCTTCACGACCTTCCGCGGCATAGCGGTAGACACGATCGACCGCACCTGATGCCTCAGCGATCGCGGCTCCGAATGCGTTAGCGACCGAGTGGTGTTTGGGCCGGATCACGCCATCGATCCCAGGGATGGAATCAGGTACAAGATGCGAGCCACCACCTACGGCGATGAGTGGCAGCGAAGTACGGCTTGCCTTCATTCGCTCGCATAGAATCTGTACTTGGTGATCGACCCAATTCAGCGCGCCGACGACCACATCGTCGGATACTCCGCCTAGCAGTTCTGGATTACCGAAGCTAGTGAGGCGTCCGGCTTTTGTCGAGACGTCTGAAAGCGTGAGAGTCGATCCACCCGTAATTAGCGCTTCGGTGACAACTCGGTAGCCGACTGAATCTGGACCTACGCGGATTGCACCTCCATCGGTGCGCACGATCGTGCCGCCACCTAAACCAATCGAGATTAGGTCTGGCATCCGGAAGTTGGTGCGAACACCGCCAACTTCTACCGCTGCGGACGATTCGCGCGGGAAGCCGTCGATCAGAATTCCAACGTCTGCCGACGTGCCACCCACGTCAATGACGAGCGCGTCAGAGATCTTTGCCAGAGCGCAAGCCCCACGCATCGAGTTTGTCGGTCCAGAACCAACGGTCAGGATTGGAAGTTTGATTGCTTCTTCCGCAGTCATCAAGGTGCCATCGTTCTGGGTTAGGTATGAATCGACCTTTAATCCATGCCCCACAAGCGCTTGATGAAAACCCTCTACCACTCGACGCGCGACCCCAAAGAGTGAGGCATTAAGAATCGTTGCGTTCTCACGTTCGAGCAGACCCAAGGTGCCGACTTGGTGCGAGAGTGAAATTGCGAAATCACTTCCCAGTTCTTCGGACAGGATTGCACCCGCGCGAAGCTCTTGTTCGTAGTTAGCTGGTGCGAAGGCACAACTAACCGCAATCGCAGATACTTTGCCTTTGCAAAGACGAGCAAAGTCGCGCACTGCACCTTCATCAAGTGGCGCGATCTCGCTGCCGTCGTACTCGTAGCCGCCACCGATGATTGCTGACGGTCCGATAACTGTCGTCAGCAGATCACGCGGCCACGCTGCTCCAGGACGAATGGCTAGCGATGATGGCGCTGCCAACCGCAGCACACCTACTGGCTCCAGGTCTTTGCGTTGAATGATCGCGTTAGCCGGATGGGTAGTACCGAGCATCGCTTGCCCAATACTCCCTTTGTCAATGCCGACGATGACCGCTTCTAGGGCGGTTGCGATTCCATCTGATGGATCGAGAGTGGTCGCGGCTTTAGTGCTAGCCAGAACGTTGCCCTCTTCATCTACTACGACTGCGTCGGTATTTGTCCCACCGACGTCTATACCTAGTCGTAAGCGGCTCATCAGGCTTCTCCCCCCATTGGGACGTAAGGTATGTCGTAGCCAAACGCTTTAGGTCCTACTAATTCGAGCATTCCCGGTTGATGCCATTCAGGTGCGCAAGGCATTCCGATTACATCGACCCGCTGACCAAACGCGAGAGTTTCAGTAGTGATTGGCTGCGCGTTCTCATGATCTAGGACGCAGATGAGATCTGGCGTAGTGATTACTGGCTTGCCGTCTTCAAAAGCCAAAAGTAATTCGTTCTGAATTTCGATTCGCATCGTGCGTGCTGGATCGTCGAGGTGCTCGATAACGAGCGTCCCTCTAGCGAAACCTTCGGTAGTACGTCGATCGATGTCGATGATCTTTCCCGAGAAGAATTTCTTAGCCTTCGCGAAATCAAGGAAGGCATCGTAAGCACCTTCTTCGCCACGCTGCACTGCAGCAAGTTTGCGGCCTAGGTCCACGCAGTAGCTCATTGACCCTTGAATGCCGTGCTTAGCTACTTGACTCACGGTCATCGAATAGCAAGAAATTCCGTTGGCCATTCCAAGTTGCATCACCGCTGCACGCGCGAGCTTCTCGGCGATTTGATTCGTCGTCGTCTCAAAGATGACGACGTTGCCTTTCTCATCGGCGACGCTCATTGGTGAGGCCGAAATTCCCGCAAGAGTGAAGACGGTCATTTCAATCTGCGGGAAAGCCCGACGCATTGAATCCGCATCGATTACTGGCAGACCCATCGCAGCCGCGATTGCGATCGGAATTAACGTATTCATGCCACCGACTTCGATGGGCATTAGCGCGACCGGTTTCTTGCCCAGATAGGTCGAGAGTGCCTCGATGCAGCCCGTGTACTCAGGACCAGCTGGCACCTTTTCGCCGATGACGGTTGGCGCACCGATCATGGCGATTGTCAGAACCAGGCCATCCGGGTCGAGGTCGGCTGGTTCGGCGATACGGACAGTTCCGTAATCCTCCATCGCCTGACGGACCATCAACCTGCCAATATACGGGTCTCCACCTCCGCCGACTCCTAAAAGGGTCGCACCGAGGACCATGTCGTCTAGATCGGCGAGCGTAAGTTCACGCATTTCTATCTCCTGCACGTAGGAAGTTCGAGTGGAGCAAGGCGAAACCTAACGATCCCGCTTCCCCCTGCCAATGGGCATATCGCACAGCCCATGACCGATTAGCGCAACATACGGCACAGGACACAAGCGTTGGATTTAGCCAATATCCACGATCTGGCAAGCAACTTCAACATCCTCATCGTGGAGGTAGGCAGCACATACGCGGTGATAACCGTCCGCGATGGTCAGTAGCGTTCCGATCGAGAGGTTGCCGCGTACAAGAAGAATCGGCGAGAGCGGTTCGTCGTTCTTGATCTTCTTCAAGTCCCGCTCAACATGGCGGTTCTCTACTCCGAGCGCCTTGACCTTAGCTGCTCGCAAAATATCTTTGGCTTTATAAAGGGTTGTCTCTGTCTTTAAAATTCGAGAGATAAGTTCGTCGACCTCTTTTGGCGAGAGCAATAGCGATAGATAACTACGCGCAGCCGGGTAATCGTGTTGTTCGGGGACTGAAAGCCACCGGATATCGCTCATGCGGTACTCCTTGAGGTTGAAATCAATGTTGCGATAATTGTGATGAGAGACGCGAGCATGATCGCGCCACCTTGACCGGCAGTGAATATCCCCGTGCTCTGCCCAATCGTGACTGCGGCAACTGGTACGCCAAGTTGTGCACTTGCGGTGATAGCAAGAGGGAGCCGCTGGTGAGTAAGTACATTCGCAGCGTGAGCAACTATGGCAGTCGCGCCAAGGAGTACTGCAAGTAGAACTAGGTGCCGGTCATTAAATGCAGCGCGGATATCGAGCTTGGCACCGAGCCAGACAAAGAAGAATGGTGCAAAGAATCCTTCTGCAACCGCGAAGAGTTGGCGCGCCAATCGATGAGGCATACCGTTCGCCGCGAGGGCAAGTCCAATCGCAAAGCCGGCGACCATAACGGAAATGCTGAACTGTTTTGCAATACCTGCGAGTGCTAGAAGCAGGATCAGGCTAATGCGCAGCTCTAGTCCGAAATGATTGGTCTTTGAAACCGTACGTACTCGTTCGATATAGCCACGGCGATTTGCGGCGTGAAGGAGACCGAAAATCGCGGCCGCTGAAATTGCAATGATGCCGGCCCCGGCCATGACACGCGCTAGGTGTCTAGCATCCATAACGAGTGGAATTGCAATCACGCAGAGAAGATCAGCGATTGCAACTTGGGTGAGCATCGCGGGGACTTGCTCGGCGTCAACTTCGGTCTTATGTCCAGCGAATATTGGCATGATCAGCGCTGCCGAACTTGAGGTTATGAGGACGAAGAAGATTGGAGCCTGATGAACGTGCGTTACTTGCGCCGTGAGGAAGGCAAGCGGAATTCCAACGGCAAAGACGATCATCTGTCTCTTGACGGCCAGGCCTAGAACTCGATGCTTGGCAAGTCCCGCAATGTCGATGTGACTACCAGCGATCATCATTACGAGGGCAAAGCCAATATCTGCGAATAACGCGAGAGCTGGGTCGTGCAACGGCACCTTCTTGAATCCACTTTCGCCGAAAATCACGCCAATCAGAATCTCACCCACGGCAATGGGCACCCGAAAGCGCTTCGGCAGCGCAAGAAGTGGTCCTACCAGCCCTATCGCGAGAATCCACGCCAGCGTGAGCATGTGGCGAGCCTACGCTCGGGCTACTGCTTCGCAGACAATTACCAGATCCCTCCCGCCGTCTTGGTCGAAATTCTGGGGTTCTTGCCCCTAGTCTGGACCCATATTCGTTTCTCTGGAGGAATCGTGAACCGTAAGTTCATCGCCCTAGGTGCAACCCTCGTGCTGGCCGCAGGTCTTGGTGTCACCCCAGCCGTAGCAGGGACCCCCACCACCCACACCGTGAAAGTTGCAGTCAAGGCTGGTGGCGCCTGCACCAAGGTGGGTGCCAAAGCGACGATCAGCAAGGTTGCTTACGTCTGCACCAAGAATACCAAGACGAAGAAACTGACCTGGGTCAAAGTCGTGGCCAAGAAGAAGGTCCTGGCTCTCTCTGCCGAGTGCACTGCCATGAAAGTGTCCAACGACAAAACCCAGCAGATGTACGCCACCGCCTTGGCGAATATCGCCACTATGGAGAGCCAGATTGCTGCGTTTGAGACCTCAGCCGCTTCTGTCACTGGATCCTCAGGCGACTCCCTCCGCGCTCAAGCGGAGGCACTCCGTGCAAAGGTCAATCCGCTCAAGCAGATGGTCCTTGCCTTGGGACCGGCAGTCTCCAACGCGGCTGCTCAATTCAAACTTTTCTGCTAACTGCTGTAGAACCTAAATAAAAGTAGGGCCCCACGGATGTGGGGCCCTACTTTTATTTAGACAGGTTCCCATCAATCATCGTCATGCTACGCCTATGGACAAGCGCTCTGGCCACTGGGAACGTCGCCTTGATAGGTCTGCCAACGGTGGCATGAAGGCCAACCAGGCGCTCGACATCGCCATGCTGAAATACACTAACGAGGGGGAGAATCGACCCAGAACCGTCGTCGACAAGCAGTTATAAAGCTTTAAGCACAGTCCGAGGTTTCTGAGAGAAGGGAGTGCATGGTCAGTTGAAACATCCCAGCTGGGGTTGGAGTCGAGCCCACGACGCCGCTAAGGCCATCAGCTGGCGGGTGAATCACAATAGGATCCAGCGTCTATGGCGCGAAGAAGGTCCGAAAGTCCCCTATGGCAGAACGGCTGGATCGAACCATTCAACACGCGACTATGCGACGAGTTCTTGAACGGCCAACAGTTCGACAGTTGACTACGTAACTAGTGGATCAACTATCGGGGCGACCACTTGTGATACCTCGTAACTACGTGATCGTTGGTGATGGTGACGCACTTGGTGATGGCTGAGCACTACGAACAGCGGCCAGCGCTTGGCGGAATGCGAGGTTCGCGGCTTGCAGTGCGGCCTTCAGACTCTGTTGTGCGGAAGTGACTGACGTTTTGTATGCGGCAAGTGCACCCTTAGTCGTTGTCTTGAAGGCATCGTTTGCCGCCTTTACCGCGGCCTTGAAAGCATCCTTCGCGGTCTCTTTCTCTTGATCAGTCGTCGCACTAGTAAGAGCGGTTTGGCGAGCAGTGTTAGCTGCGTCGATCGCCGCTTTGTAAGTTGCCTGGGCGGGTGAAATAGCTGCCTGGTAGGCATCTCGCGCGCTCTTGGTCGCGGTTTGGAATGCGGTAGTCGCGCTCTCGCGTGCGGTCTTGTAGGTGGCTAGCGCAGCAGCGATTGCTGGATTGGCTGAACCGGTCTTTGCGATCTGCTTCTTCGCTAGTGCACGAGCCTGGGCTTCAAGTCCCTTACCTTCATTCTCAAGCCCCTTACCTACTGAAAATCCCTTGTCTAGGCCAGGCACTGAAATTCCGGGCTTATTCGCATGGCCCCCACTTTTGCCTTGGTTGCCATTGCCATCGGCCGCGAGGGCTAGCGGTGACATCGCAGCGACTATGGCGAGTGCCGAGCCCCCAGCGATGAATGCACGGAATGTGGTCGTGCGCGTCATCTGATCTCCAATCTCTTAGGAGATACCAGCGTAAACACGCCTCCTACGATGTAGAAGCCACCACCAGCAGTTCACAAGAATCTCACAATGCTTTGTCCCCGACTCTAAGGACTCGCTCCTTCAGATCAGGAACCTGCGCGAGTAGTGTAAGGAAGACAAATAGAAGAAGAGCCCGAATTCTTATCGGGCTCTTCTTCTATTTGCGAATGGTTAATTACTTAGTGGGTAGCAGTTGGTACTGGTGTTGCAGTGCGAGCCACTTCGATCGCTGCACGAAGCGCGGCATTTGCCGCAGTGAGTGCGTTGCGAAGAGTCAGCTCGGCTGACGTGATTGCTGTTCTGTATGCATTGATTGCACTGAGGGCGGCCGTTTTGAAGGCGCTGTTCGCGGCCGTCACTGCGACCTTGTAGGCGTCTCTTGCGACCTGATTGGCCTGACTAGTCGACGCATTTTTAAGTGCGGTCTGAAGTGTCGCTCTCGCGGCGTCAACCGCTGCTTTACGAGTCGCTTCGGCTGGGGCAATCACTGCTTTAAAGGTGGTTAAGGCAGCTTCAGTGCTCGTTTTGAACGCGGCACTTGCTGCCTTCAACGCGGCCTCGTAGGCATCCCTTGCAGCTTTCTTGGCCTGATCAGTCGTCGCACTGGCAAGAGCAGTCTGACGTGCTGTATTCGCTGCATCAATCGAAGCGATACGAGTTGTTCTGCTTGTGGCAAGCGCAGCCTTGTAAGCATCTTGGGCACTCTTGGTAGTTGCTTGGAATGCACTATCCGCGCTCTTCACTGCCGCCTTATAGGCGTCCCGCGCGGCTTCTCTGGTATGAGTCGCACTCTGAAGCGTAGCCTTCGCTGAATCAATTGCTGTCTTGAGTGTCAGCGCAGCTGGGGCAATCGCAACCTTGTACGCATCTTGTGAACTCTTGGTAGTTGCGGTGAAGGTAGCAATAGCACTGTCACGCGCAGCCTTATAGGCAGCTATCGCAGCAACGAGCGCTGGGCTAGCTGAACCGTTCTTGGCCGCCTGCTTGTTAGCCAGTGCTTGAGCCTTGCCTACAAGCCCATTGCCCGTAACCTCAAAACTGCGGACCCGACCCAGGAAGCCATCGCCCAGGCCAGGAATCTTTGGTATCGAAATCTTTGACTTGTTGTCCTGGTTCCCCTGCGCGTCAGTCGCGGTGGCTAGCGGCGCCAACGTGATGACGAGCGCAAGTGCAGAGCCTCCCGCAATGAGTGCGCGGAATGTGTTCGTTGTGCGCTTCATCATGATCTCCATTCTCTTGATTAGTTCCAACATAAACCCACTATCGACTGAAGAGATGCAATCTTTGGCAGTTCACATCGAGCCCGCATTACTCCCTTTGGATCCTCGTACCGTCTCTCCTTATTGGAAGATAAAAAGAGTTCGCAAAAAGAAGAAGGACCCCGAGGAAGTGGGGCCCTTCTTCTCTCATATGGATGGTCCGTTAGTCAGAAGTTGGTGCTGGGGTTGCGCTACGAGCCGCCTCGATTGCACTGCGGAGACTCGTGTTTGCCGTGGTAAGCGCGGCGCGAAGGGCTGTCTGAGCTGGAAGAATCGCTGCCTGGTAGGCAGCGAAGGCTACCTGTGTGCTCGCCTGGAACGCCGCGTTGGCTGACTTAACTGCAGCCTTAAAGGTGTCCTTGGCTACATTTTCGGCGAGATCCGCATTTTGAAGTGCAGCCTGACGCACAGTCTGTGCTGCAACAAGTGCCGCATCACGCGTGGCGGCGGCTGGCGCAATCGCTCCGTTATACGTGGTTAAGAAGGCTTGAGTGGCCAGCGTAAAGGCGGTATTCGCTGCGGTCACTGCAGCGCTGAATGTGGCTCTCGCGGCGTCCTTAGCCTGATCGGTTGTCGCATTCGCAAGGGCAGCTGTGAGCACTGTCTGTGCGGCCGCAACTGCTGCCGTACGAGTTGCATCTGCCGGCGCGATCGCTGCGTTATACGCAACTAACGCAGCCTGAGTGGTCGTCGTAAAGGCGGTATTCGCTGCGGTCACTGCGGCATTGAAGTTGGTCTTAGCAACCGTCTCGGCAAGAGTCGCATTTTGAAGCCCAGTCTGGAGTGCGGTCTGTGCGGCAAGAACTGCGGTATTGCGAGCTGCGTCTGCTGGTGCAATCGCTGCCGCGTAAGTGGCCTTGGCGGCCGCAGTCGCAGTGTTATAGGACGTCAGCGCTGCGGTTCGAGCGGCCTGATAGGCCGTGATTGCAGCGGCAATTGCTGGATTCATGACGCCGTGCTTCGCGCCCTCTTTGTGCTCGAGTCCTTGGGCTCTGCCCATAAGTCCCCGGCCCTGTCCCTCTAGACCTTTTATCTGCCCAAGAAAGCCATCGTTCAACCCGGAGTCGCCACGGATACCAAGCACCGATAAATTGTGCTTCATTTCATGGTTGCTCTTACCTTGATTGACGTGAACTTTCTTACTCTGGCCTTGATTACCGTGGCCGTTATCGGCCTGTGCTAATGGCGCCATGGCGGTAACAAGGGCGAGTGCCGAACCTCCGGCGATGAGTACGCGGAATGTAGTCGATGTGCGCTTCATTTGATTCCAATCTCTTTGGTTGGTTTCAACGTATGCCCACTACAAGCGTTTCCCGAGGGATCTTTGGGAGTTCACATCAAGACTGGAGAACTCCCATTGAATGCCATCAGCGTGAGCGAGGCCAAAGAGTCGGTTCGTCCTGTTTTGCCACTCGGCCGTCACCAGATGAGCGCCCACGCAGACGGCGCCATACCCACGGAATTAGAAATGTCACACCCCAACGCAGGTCGTTTGCAAGCGCAATCACCTTAGTTTGCGCCTTCGCAAGCGGAAGTTCCTCAAGCCATGAGGAGTCTTGCGAATATGCAAGCGTCTGAAGTACAGCGGCGGCGACCCGCCTATGACCCTCGCTATTTAGATGAAGTCGGTCGCGGTCCCAGAAGCGTCGATCCTTAAGGATTGAGACGTGCGCAGCTTCGATCAAAATTGCATCTGTCTCGGCTGCTACTGCGCGCACTTCTTTATTGAACCTGGCAATCTTCACAGCTAGGCGGTTTGCTGAACGGCCTTTAGCAGCAACGGGTTCTGCGACCGTGAAGAGCATGACATCAGCACCGGTGGCGCGAATTGATCGCACTGCATCTGCATATTGAACGGTCGCAACACCATGGTTGTAACTTGGCCTTAAGAGATCGTTTGCCCCCGCGTGAAATGAGACAAGCACATTTCCATAAGTTGCATACTTGAGCCCGATTGGAAGTTGATCCTCAACAACTTGCCGAATCAATTTTCCGCGAATTGCGAGATTCAGGTATGTGAAGTTCTGATCATATTCTGCTAAACCATCAGCGACACGATCAGCCCAACCACGAAATTGACCTGAGTGCGGATCAACGTCGTCGCCAAGACCTTCGCTGAACGAGTCACCGAGCACGATGAACCGTGAGTAGTGTTCCGTCGAAGAATGTCCGTGCAATGTCACCGGAGAATGTTCACCGCCCTGGCAATCACAAGGCCAACGGTCACTAGCGAAACGGTTGATTGAATCAACATCAAAAATTTTGCCCAGCGAGACAATGGCATCACATCAGTGGGACTGAAAGCACTTGCATTGGTAAAAGACGTATATAGGTAGTCAAAAAATGAGGGGGCCCAGTGATTGGGCGCATACCGGGGATCAGTCATTTGGGGGAAAAGAAAGTCCGGGTAAGGATGACGAGCCTGAGCCCTGGCACCCGGTCCGCCGCGATCAAACTCCCAATACCAGAGTGCGAAAACGACGACGTTGGTAAGCCAAATTGAACCGCCGGATATGAGAAGAGTGGATGCGTCATTTACGCCCCCATGAACAAGGGCGCTAATGAGGCGGACCACAGACCATATATTTGAAGCACTCATGATGCCTACAAGGGCCAGACTCATCACTCGCGTTGAAGTGCGGTGGTGATTGATCCGACGCGGGTTGAGGGCAGTGATCGTCACTAGAAGTACAAGCTCGACGACGCTGTTGAACCCAGAAAGTACTACTCGCAGATCTCTTGGGAGTGCCAATTGGAGGGCCACGACGAGAAGGACAACCGTAGAGACCGGCCACCTGACCTCACCTGGGTGCTGTCGATGCCAGTGACCTATCGGGTGCGGTACGGAGTGATCGGAAGCTTGCCCTGGGGGATGTTCGACGCCGTCCATGTGAACAAGTTTGGCGGAAAGCCTTTCGCTTCGCGAGGAGGTAGCGTAAAGGCGTGACGAAACGGCCCTTGCGCGAGAGTGCGCCACTGCTAGATGCCTACTTGACCTACACAGAGCAGCACTCGACCCCATTTACGCTGCCAGGGCATAAACAGCGGGCAGCGCGCCTGGATGTTGGACTTGGCGCCTGTGTCGATAGCGATGTGCCACTTGGTGGTGGACTCGACGAAATCAAGCACACCAAAAATGTCTTACCAGCGAGCGAGGCTCTGGCCGCAAAGTTATGGGGTGGCGAATGGGCTCGCTTCACTAGTAATGGATCCACGCACGCAAATCAGGCTATTTTGCTCTCAATGGCTCGACCAGGTGACCGAGTAGTTATCTCCCGCACTGCTCACCGATCGATGTTAATCGGCTTGGTGCTCGCCGGACTTGAACCGGTCTGGGTGGCACCGGAGATTGATTCTGCGACTGGTCTCCCAACTGGAATTGATCCCACAGTCGTTGCCTCACTACTGCGCTCAAACGATGCTCGTGGCGTCATCGCAATCGAGCCTGGATATTTGGGGACCCTTTCAAGGGTCGACGAACTTGCTGTCGTCGCACATGCACATGGCGTACCACTCATCGTCGATCAAGCTTGGGGTGGCCACTTAGGTTTCCATCCCGCTGTTCCGCGCCATGCTCTCCAATTGGGTGCGGATGCAATGATCATAAGTATTCATAAAGCACTACCAGGGATAAGTGGCGCGGCGATGGCGGTAGCGCGCACTGGTCTGCTCGATCACTCTCGACTTGAACAAGGTTTCGACGCTGGGCTAACGACGTCACCGGCCGGAGCAATCTTGGCTTCATGCGATGGTGTTCGCGCGCTCATGGAAGAACGAGGTGAAGAGTTAGTAGGGGAGTTGATCCATCGGGCGGCCCACCTTCGTTCGCGACTCATCGCCGTATTTGGCTCGGAGATTATTCTTTCCCCAATCGATTTCCCCGAAGGTCGCTTCGATCCAAGCAAGATCGTCGTACGCACAGGCGTTATCGGAGCCGACGGGGTAAGAGTGGAGCAGGACTTACTCGCTGCAGGTATCCGTCTCGAGATGACAGATCAAGACACGATCGTCGCAATTATGGGTCTGGTCGATAGCGACGAAGAGATTGAAGTGCTCTCTGACGCACTAATCGAATCGCTCACCCGGCGGGCCGGAACTCCTCGTTCGTCCGTGACTGCCTTCTCATGGTCGATTATGCCTGAAACTGTGCGATCGATCCGTGAGGCCTTCTTTGCTCCCGTTGAAATGGTCTCAGCCAAACGTGCCGTTGGCCGAATCAGCGCCGACCTAATCTCCCCATATCCCCCAGGAGTTCCAGTAGTGGCACCAGGGGAACTAATTACTGCGCCAATCGTAGCCGGGTTAAAAGAGTGTTTATCTCACGGAACTCGAGTCGCCTATGCCACTGATCCGGCTCTGAAGGAATTCCGCGTATTGGCGTAAGGCCTGAAGAGTTCTAATCTTCATGGGTGGCTGTTGTTTATTCACAACGTCTTTATTATTGGCGCTTCATCGTGCCTGCTGGGGCATTGTTCCACCTTGCGGGTCGACTGATTCTGGTCGGGCCAAACTTCTGGTGGGATCTGGTGTTCTACAACGCCATTGTGTTCGGCGCTGGGGTTTTCGCTTGGCTCGGCTCTGATCGGGCCGACGTTGACCGCTTGGGCGCGCGTGCGCTTTCGCTCGCCATATTCTTCTGGGGCGCTGGCTCCACCATCGCTACTTGGGCAATCTTTCGGAGGTTCGAGCGGATCGCTGCCTTTGGCGATATCGGATACGTTCTTTTTTATCCGCTCGCCTTACTTGGTATTGCTCGACTTTTACGTCGCGCTTCACGCCTGAACCTTTCAGAAATCCTTGACGCCTTGATCGTTGGTCTTGGCGTGGGGGCGGCTGGAGCGGCTCTGGCACTGCGTCCGCTTATGTCATCCATTTTTGCCTCGTCGACTTCGCTAACTTTCACGGGCTTGCTCTATCCAATTGCCGACCTTGTGCTCTTTGCCTACGTCGCTGCCGCGATTAAAGCGTCCGGGCGCCATCTTTCGCCGCGCACCGCTTGGCTCGCCGGTGGCATGGTTCTCTTCGCCTTCACCGACGGGCTCTTCCTTTACCAAACTTCAATGTCTTCCTACACCTTTGGCACTTGGCTTGATAGCGGGTGGCTTCTTGGTTTTGCCGTACTCGCCGAATCAGTCTGGCATCCGAGTGCCGAGATTGAGGAGGCCTCCGCATCCGCTCTAGCGCAGGAACTGGCACTTGCATCAGGCATGGCCATCCTCACCGCTTCGGCGATCTGGCCCTCCCTCTTCCCCACTTATGCTTTGATCCCGGCTTGTGCAACTCTGGTCGCGGCCTTCGTGCGGATGGGCCTATCACTGCGCGAAGCGCGCCGACTCTCGCAGGAAGAATTGTTGGCCCGCACGGACGAGCTAACCGGGCTTGCCAATCGTCGACTCTTCGTTGCTCAGTTGTCAGTTGCAGTAACACAGTGGAAATCCGGAAGATCTTTTGGCGCATTGATGATCATTGACCTTGACGGATTTAAAGAAGTCAACGACTCACTAGGGCATCTGGCTGGTGATGCACTATTGCGCGGAGTGGCGGGACGTCTCAATGCGAAAATGCCTCGCGATTCGCTATTGGCACGCCTCGGAGGTGATGAATTTGGCGTCATCATGCGATCGCCCCGAATCGTTGAAGACTCGGATGAGCTTGCTCGTCAATTACGTGAAACACTGCTGACCCCATTTCAGGTATCGGGGGTGAAGATCAGAGTTGATGCCAGCATCGGCATCGCCTACGCCCCACATCACGGCGATGATGCTTCCACCTTGCTCCGCCGCGCTGATATAGCCATGTACAGAGCCAAGCGGGCGCATCTTGGCCTAAGTGTTTGGGACGAATTCGCTGATGAGATTTCACCCGATCGTGCCGGTCTTGCTGAGGAATTATCGCAAGGCTTGCGTCGATCCGAACTGATTTTGTACTACCAGCCAATCGTCTCGCTCATCGACGGCCGAGTCGAGGCAGTGGAAGCATTGATGCGCTGGCGGCATCCGCGCCTTGGGCTGCTGAATCCCGAACACTTTCTGCCGCTGGCCGAACGGATTGGCCTCATTCACGACATAACTATCACCGCTCTTACCCAAGGCCTACAAGTGATTGCAGATTGGCAACGTGAGGGAATTGATACTGCTATTGCGGTCAATATAAGCGCACGTGATCTTGATCGCATCGATTTTCTTGATTCAATTGAACGTGCTCTCGATACCAGTGGTGTCGATGCCTCTGCACTCATCTTGGAGATAACCGAAGACGTCTTACTCGTGGATCCAGAAGGAGCTGCTCGAGTGATAAAGCACCTAGCAAAGATGCGGGTGGGCATTGCAATCGATGATTTCGGAACAGGTTTTTCTTCATTGTCCTATCTTCAACAACTTCCAGTGAACACGTTGAAACTTGATCGATCATTCGTTGCTCATCTCGTGGACGCTGGGAGAGCAGGAGTGCGAGCCCGCGCCGTTGCGAAAGCCGTTATTGACCTGGCCAGATCATTGGATCTAGCGTGCATAGTCGAAGGCGTCGAGGGCGGGCAGGTACTTCACCAGTTGAGGGAACTTGGTTGTACGCGGGCGCAAGGTAGGTATTTGGCGCCTCCGATGCCAGCCGTGGAATGCCGGGGGTGGCTTTCAACACACCAGGGAATTAGCACCCCTTGAAATGCCGTAACCTTACGGCTCCCTGGTCGCTATTCGGCGCACCGATTAAGGAGGCTTTAATTGTCCGGTCAATTCCAAGGTCGTGTCCTTGTGCTCGGAGCGGGTTCTGTCTCGCAATGTGCTCTTCCGCTCCTCCTCGACAATCTGGTCGCAGGCAAACAAATCACGATCGTGGATCCGATCGACAACCGCGAACGCATTCAGTCAACGCTCGACCGCGGAGCCACATATGTGCAGGGCGCAGTAACAAGAGCGAATCTCGCAGAGTTTCTAGGAAAGTATCTAGGCGCTGGAGATCTCCTCATAAATCTTGCGTGGAATATCGATGCGAATGCCATTATTGGTTGGTCTCACGATAGCGGTGTGATGTATCTGGACACCTCTGTTGAAGAGTGGGAGCCGTACACCCAGATCACCGATCGCCACCCACTTGAACGCACGCTCTACCAGCGTCATATGCGACTCCGCGAAATGAAAGCGTCATGGAGCACCAAGGGCCCGACCGCGATCGTAGAGCATGGTGCAAATCCTGGCCTGGTTTCGCACTTTGTTAAGAAAGCACTTATCGACATTGGCACGAAGGCACTCTCTGATGGTTTGGCTGGGGTGGGCGTCGAGAAAGCGTTAGAAGCCGAGTCCTACGCTGATCTCTCGCATGCACTTGGTGTAAAGGTCATCCACATCGCCGAACGTGATACGCAGATTACCGACCGCCCGAAACTTGTCGACGAGTTTGTTAATACCTGGAGCGTTGAAGGTTTCTACGAAGAGGGGATTGCGCCTGCCGAGCTCGGTTGGGGAACGCACGAAAAGACGTTGCCAGTTGGCGCTTACGTCCATGAAGGTAAAGGTCCACGCAATCAGATCGCGTTGGCTCGTCCGGGCGCGACAACCTGGGTTCGTTCATGGGTACCCGAATGCGAGATCACCGGGCTAGTTGTACGTCACGGCGAATCGTTCACGATGAGCGACCACCTCACTGTGTGGGATGGTGACAAGGCGATCTACCGACCGACAGTTCACTACGCATACTGCCCAGCCGATGTCGCGATCAACTCAATGCGTGAACTCGAGATGCGTCAATGGAATCTGCAGAAGAAACAGCGCATCATGAATGAAGAGATCATCGACGGTGAAGACCGTCTTGGTGTGCTCTTGATGGGTCACCCATATAAGTCTTGGTGGACCGGCTCGCTCCTCTCAATTCATGAGACGCGTCGCTTGGTACCAGGTCAGAATGCGACAACTCTTCAGGTGGCAGCTGCGGTCTATGCCGCGGCTGACTGGATGATCAAGAACCCTGAAGCTGGACTCTTAGTCCCCGACGATCTACCTTGGCGCGAGATTTACAACGTGGCGGAGAAGTACTTGGGACCGATCTGGTCCGCGGCTGCCGATTGGGATCCGATAAAGACTAGGAACGATCTCTTCGTCCCTTGGTCTGGACGCCAGTACGACACTGAGGACGTCTGGCAGTTCGGCAACTTCCTCGCCTAACCCCCCCCACCCTGCCGAGCGGTGGCTTCGCTCATGCCCAGCGGTGGCTTCGCTCATGCCCAGCGGTGGCTTCACTCATGCCCAGCGGTGGCTTCGCTCATGCCCAGCGGTGGCTTCGCTCATGCACCTGGCAGAACTACCTTTCATTGGGTGAAGAACCGCCACCAAGCAATTTGTCGAGTGTGCGAAGGTTCGGAGTTAGATAGCAATGATCAGCGAAACAGATCTCTTCATTAACTTTGGATGGAGCATGAAGAGTGAAGAACTTGGTTATCAAAACCAGCGTCGATCACGGCCAAGCAAACCGGATTGTAAACAACCCTTCGGCCATGGCGAAACCAGAAGATTGAGGGATTGCCGCCCGTGATTCAAGCGCGCGCACCTATATCGCGACTGGTCGCTCGAGGTGAGCGAAGCCACCGCTCGAGGTGAGCGAAGCCACCGCTCGAGGTGAGCGAAGCCACCGCTCGAGGTGAGCGAAGCCACCGCTCGAGGGGAGCGAAGCCACCGC